>Ga0187785_10000455_pt1 | contig 15294 bp, 14 predicted proteins | sample 0815_BV2_4_20_MG_FD_132466 | JGI IMG/M metagenome (GOLD analysis project Ga0187785, IMG submission 132466) | Tropical peat soil microbial communities from peatlands in Department of Meta, Colombia - 0815_BV2_4_20_MG | ecosystem: Environmental > Terrestrial > Soil > Wetlands > Peat | place...
CAGCGACTTCCCCGAGAAAAAGTAATCGGGTCAGCTTCCGCCGTCCGGAATGAAGCAGCAACGCCAATTCACGCCGCTGCTGTTTTTCGCCACTGTCCGCTGATCACCAGCAGCGCCAAACCGGACGCAGCACCCAACCACCGTAACGCCAGACGCGGACGCGTACCCAGCCGCAGTTCGGACCGGCCGCATACCAATAGGGGTTTCCCCAACCCCAGCCGGGTCCCACACCCCAGGCGAAAGCCGGGGCGAAGCCTACGGCAAATGCCGGACCCCAACCCCATCCGCCGCCACGCCAGCCGCCCCATCCGCCGCGCCAGCCTCCACCCCAGCCTCCATGCCAACCGCCACCATGCCAACCGCCTCCATGCCAACCGCCGCCCCAACGCGCCTCGGCGCTGCCGGGCGCAAACGCGACGACACTGACGATCAACATGACGGCTGCGAGAAATTTCACGAGCTTTGACATCGATGCATCTCCGTTGGCGCCCCGCCACTCAAGCCATTATAGCGAAATCCTCACAGAGCAGAATCAAGTCACGTCAAAGTGTTCGGCGGGTAAATGTCCCTTTTCCGGGGAAGCGGAGATCGTGCCACCGGCAAATGGCATAGTGCTCGATGTTGCACCCGAGGCGCTTTCCCGGTGCGGGCTGGAACCGCTACGATCATTTGCCCTGAGCCTTCGGCGCTGCGTGGCGACGGCGCGATTTTATGGTGCTTTTAGGTAGCACCCGTCCACGTGCGTTCGGCGCTCAGGCGACATTTGCTCGATGCCCGAAGATCTGCAAATTGGGGGGGACTGTCGTGAGACTGCCCGACCGGGTTCTCGAGCCGGTTGAACGGCTCTCTGAAATTTTGTTTGGCCTTATAATGGCCCTGACCATAACAGGCGCAGTCAGCGTTATCACAGCGGATCGGTTCGAGATCCGGACCATGCTGATTGCTGCGCTCGGTTGCAATCTGGCCTGGGGAATCATTGACGCCGGAATGTATCTGATGGCTCGCCTTGGTGAGCGTGGACGCAACGCAGTTCTTGCGCAAGCGGTCCGTGCGACGACCGATCGCGAAAAGGCTCACCGCATACTCGCAGAAGAATTGCCACCGTTACTCGCATCGACTGTTACGCCAGCGCAACTGGAATTGTTACGTGAAAAAATTAAAGACATGCCTGCGTCCGACGTGCGCCCCAGGCTGACGATGCGTGACTGGCGAGGTGCATTTGGCGTTTGCGTTCTCGTTATTCTGTCTACATTTCCGGTCGTCATTCCATTTATTGTTATTGGAGATGCCAGGGCGGCATTGCGTGTTTCCAATACGCTTGCCGTCGTGCTGCTGTTCCTGTGTGGTTTTCTTTTTGGGCGTCATGCCGGACTCCCGCCATGGATAACCGGCCTGATCATGGTGGCGGTCGGCGTGGTCCTGGTGAGCATTGCGATAGCCCTGGGAGGGTGAAATTGGTCGATTCACATCTGCGTTCGGTTGGATCGAGCGTGGCCACCGTTGTTGCAGCGTTGGTAATTGGCGGTGGTTCGGCGCGTGGACAGGCGCCAGCAGACAACTTCGGCAGTGCGATAAGTCTCGGCGGCCGCGGATGGTCTTCGTTTGAACCCATGCCCGTTACCTCGGATCGCGCGGCCAATCAGCTTGAATTCAGCTTTCGCGGTGGTTTTGCAACCGACTACATATATCGGGGCACAACGCTATCCGACCACAAGCCGGCCGTCGGCGCCGCCGTCGAAGCAACATTTGCTCAGCTCTATGCCGGCGTTGCTGTTGCAAGCGTCAAGTTGCCAACACAACCGGCTGCTGAAATCTCGATGAGCACCGGAGTGCGCCAAAAGATCGGAGAAATCGACTTCGATCTTGGCGCGACCTATTTCCTTTACCCAGGGGAAATATCGACCAGTCCGAGCACCGATTATTGGCAAATAGCAATCCGCGCAGATAAACGGATTGCCGAATCGCTGCGTGTTGCCGGCGGATTTGCCTATTCCCCGAATGTTTCCAACACCGGCGCTTGGAGCTGGTACGCGGCCGGTGGCGTGGGTATTGACGTGCCCAGTCGACTGCTTCCAGCGGATATCAGCGTGTCGTTCACCGGTGGTGCCGGGTATTCCTGGTTCGGCAATCAGTCGCAAGAGCTCGGCGGTTTTCCGCTGCCTGCCTACCTGAATTGGCAAGCCGGCGTGACTTTCACCCGCAAGGTCTTCAATCTCGACCTGCGCTACTACGACACCAATCTCTCGAAGGAAAATTGCTTTGTTCTGACCGGCGACCCAAACGCACGCCCTGGCGGGACAGTCGATCCCGCGACGAATCCCGAAGGACTGACCTCGCGTTGGTGCAACGCCACCTTTGTTGCCAAGCTCTCCTTTGCGTTGAATTAGCCGAACCCTTGGGGCTTATTGCCCGTGCAAGACTTCAGTTACCGAACATTAATTTCGTCGAAAGATCCGCGTAATGCGGATTTATTCATTGAGACGCGCGCTCGCTGCGGCTGATGCCTGCATCACCCATGCCGCGGGTCGAGGGTATGACCGCAAAAATATCGCCGTACGCATTTTTGTGAGCGTCTCATGTGGCTTCCGATTTCTACTGCGCCATTCGACCGCGACCTCGAATTGGCAGTTATCGATGAAAGCGGCGTTCACACAACGATTTTTCCTTGCCGACGAGTTCTTGGCGGATGGATAAAGGCTGGAATGAACAGGTGGGTTGATTTGCGTCCGACACATTGGCGTGAGTGGACGAAAGAATCCTGACCCGTCCGGCCGATTACCAAACATTAATTTCCCCGAAACGTCGGCGTAATCCGAAACTTTCCATTGAGACGGCCGGCGCGGCGCGGGTGTCGCCGGCAATTTGTTCATGGAGGGTCAGAAATGCTTACGTCCACACATTCGCCTCGGCGCGCGATTTTGTCAGCCCGCCGTCTTGTCCTGCTCGCGACAGTCGCCGGACTCGGCGCGACCGCGCTCATCGTCGGTACAGATGCTCGCGGTGTGCTTCCCACTATCGGCGCTGCGATTGCGGAGACCGCACAACGTCCCGTCGGCTTCGGTGATCTCGTCGAAAAGGTGAAGCCCGCGGTCATCTCCGTGCGCGTCAAAATGCACGAAAGCTCCGAAACGACGGGTTTCGATGCTGATCGTGGCGCAGGCGCCGAGCCAGGCTTCCCGGAGGATCGCTTTTTCCGCCAGTTTGGCCTGCCGCGCGGTGACAAACCGTCGCAACCGAAACGCAATTTCACTATGGGCCAGGGCTCAGGCTTCTTCATTACCGCCGACGGCTACGCGATCACCAATAACCACGTCGTCGAAAAGGCCGAAGAGGTCGAAGTCAAAACCGATAATGGGAAGACCTATACGGCCAAGGTGATTGGCACAGATCCGAAGACTGACCTCGCGCTCATCAAGGTCGAAGGCCGCAATGACTTTCCATTTGTGAAGCTGGCGGAGCAAGCGCCGCGAATCGGCGACTGGGTTGTTGCCGTGGGGAATCCCTTTGGTCTTGACGGCTCGGTCACCGCGGGAATCGTCTCGGCGCGCGGCCGTGATATCGGGGCAGGCCCCTACGACGATTTCATTCAGATCGATGCGCCGGTTAATCGCGGCAATTCGGGTGGTCCGAGTTTCGATGTGAATGGCAATGTTATTGGCGTGAATACCGCGATCTTCTCTCCGTCGGGCGGATCGGTCGGCATCGCCTTCGCAATTCCTGCCGAGACGGTGAAGACTGTCGTCGCCCAACTTCGCGACAAAGGTGCAGTCACTCGCGGATGGATCGGCGTGCAGATTCAGCCGGTCACTGAAGAGATGACCGAAGCGCTCGGCTTGAAGAAGCCGGAAGGCGCACTCGTCGCTGAGGTGCAGGCCAACAGCCCGGCCGCCAAGGCAAACATAGCCTCTGGTGACGTCATCACTGGCGTCAATGGCCAGCCAGTAAAAGACGCGCATGAACTGGTGCGTGCGATCGGATCGATGGCGCCGCAGTCGACCGTCAAGCTCGCCGTCATTCGCAAGGGTAAGGAACAGTCGGTGTCTGTGACGCTCGGCGAGTTGCCTAAAGAGCGCCAGGCGCAGGCTGGTCCGGCCGAGCAGAAGAAAGCCGACAAGGCGCCGCTCGGCTTAACCTTGGCGCCGGCATCGAGCGTGGCCGGAGCTGGTTCCACGGGTGTCGTCGTCGCCGAAGTCAGGCCGGACGGACCGGCCGCTGAACGCGGCGTGAAGGCTGGCGATGTGATCCTCGACGTGGCGGGCTCGGTTGTTTCGACACCGGCCGACGTGAAGAAGGCACTCACCGACGCGCGCACGGCAAACAAAAACAGCGTTCTGATGCGCATTAAGTCCGGTGATGCGACACGGTTTGTCGTCCTGCCAACCGGTAACGCCTGAGCCGACAATAACCAACCGGTAACGCCGGAGCCGACAATAACAAGTCATCGAGGACGAGCAGTCATGCTCGTCCTCGAATTTTTTATTCTCGAGAGTCCGCGCATGCGGTGATGGCCGCTGCACCTATCAAGAGGCGCCTCATGGAGGCACGGGCAAAGGTGGAAGCGGATGAGACTCGGATCGAGGCGGCGGCGCCGACGATAGTTGCGCCGGGGGGTCGGGCGACGGGCGTGGCGGGATGAGAGCCGCCCGCGATTGAGGTGCAGGTGGCATCTTTTGCCGGATGGCGTGCTCGCGTGGTTGCGGTTTGGCGGCATTTTGGGCCGTCTGTTCTCGCTTGGCAGCCAGCTGCTCGAGCCGTTGTTGTGCGGCGGCAAGCTGCTCTTGCTTCGCGGCCAGTTGCTCCACCCCGCGCCGCACGGAAGCGAGGTCTTGCGCCATCGCCTCGAGCTGTTTCAGCAGCTCGGGAGATGATTGTGCGGTCGCGCCAGGCGCGAGTGCAGTTTGTGGAGCAGACCCTGATTGTGGAAGCGCCGCGCCTGATGCGGGCACCGGAGCGGCAGGAGTAGCGCGCGGCTGTTCGGCTGCGATATCGGCCTCATGGGACGGTGTTGCGGACGAAACCCGATGAGACTGCCAAGCGAACGTGCCTGCAACACCAATCAGAGCCACCAGCAAAAAGCTGACCAAGGTTGCAGTGGTTCGCCGGCCAATCGAAGGCCTGTCGATCGCGAAAAGATCACCGTCGAAGCCGGTAGCCCGAGGCGTTACTTGGATCGACGGCTCGCTGACCTGCGGCCCAGCGGAAAAGTCAGAGCCTTCCCGAACATTCTCGATGTGCGGATCGGATGCGGCATTGCGTTCCTTGGCGGCCAAATCGCCGGCAAGAGCCTCAAGCTCGCTCATGAGCACAAAAGCTGTTTTCGATGGCGCTTTTGCGGTCGGCGAAACGGGCGTTAATGCCTCATCTTCTGAGGGCATTTGAGGGGCATTGGTTGGGCAGGTTTCCTCAGCTGTAACGTCGACAAGCTGAGACGACATTTCGTCATCCGGATCGCGCGTTGATCCGGCCGGCCAACTGGCTGTCGGCTCCGGCACAAGGGAGGCGATATCGGTCTTATGGCATCGCTCGCTGAGCAGGCCCTGTGAGGAATCCATTGACGCTCCGACATCAACCACGTTGAGAGAGCAGCCGACTTTGCCGCGGCCGCCAAAACAGGCCACCATGGTGTGACAAGAGGAAGGCGGGAGGGCAGCGAGCAAGTGGCATTCTTTTGGCCAAATTGTTGGTCCAGTCCGGCAGGAATGCCGACAGGTGGCCCGGTGTTATCACCGATACCGACCCAGGAAATCGTCAGAGAGAGGTCGAAGCGTCAGGATTGCGCCATGTCGCCACGTCTGTTCAATATCCTTGCCGCCGGTGTAATCGCTGTTTTTGCGCTCGCATCAACGGCTGATGCTTCGAAGACGCGCAAGCACAAAAAAGTCGAGGACTCCTCAACGTCAGCGTCCACACCCGTGCATGGCCGGGGTTACAAACTTGTTCCCGGCCCGCCTCTGTACTTCGGCGACGTTTACCTCGGCTCCGATCCCGACCCGAACATCCGCTTCCAAATCTTGCGAGATATCAGCGGCAGGCTTGGCGGCGATCAGTGAAGGTCACGGCCGGACCAGATATTGACGGACGCTACGTCCACTCACGACCGGCATAAACTAATCGCGCCAATTTAGTCTTGTGACCGGATTGCCACGACGAACAAGCGTCGTGTGTGTCCAGGCGGAAACGGTATGTCTCTGCCTCCAAGCCGGATCAGATTACGTTAATTCTGCAGGCAGGCATCGTTTACACCGAATGGAGATGCGGATGCGCACAACCTTGGTCGCGATAGTGATGGCATTGACGCTCGCCGGATGTGCGAACAGTCGACAAGATCGGGTTCTGGGCGGCGCATTGATCGGCGGTGGCAGCGGTGCGCTCATCGGTGGTCTGGCCGGCGGCACGGCGGGCGCCGCGCTTGCGGGCGGACTGATTGGTGCTGCGGCTGGTGCGATTATCGCCGACGCTACGAGACCGGGCTGGTGCTATTATTGGCGGCATCATCGTCGCCACTACGTGCGCTGTTGATCAAGCACAATTTTGCCGGCCTCATTAATTCCGGCGCACGCGCCCCTGCGTCGCTGATCAGGCAATCGCGGCAAAAAAATTTTTACTGTTGTGGTAGCCGGCTGTGTGAGCGAACGCGCACGTCTTCAAATCGTCCACGAATGATCACAGTGCTGGTCCGCTAAGTTCTCATTTCAGTCGGACCGCGGCCACGAAGATAGCCAACAATGCGTCGCTCTTCTCGACGGTATCAAATTGCCACGGCATGCATCATTGGTCATTTACATCAGTTGCGGCGATTTCAAACATCGCCCTGCAGAAAACGCGAGCGCGTTTCTGCCCCTTGCGAGGCAATTGTGTAAGAACGTTGCTCATCGGTACGCTGGCCGCAACCTTGATCGGCTGCTGCCCGATTTCGCCGCATGCGATGTCGAAAGAGTGTATCTCGAACGGTTGTTTCTCGAGAACCGCCGCGAGCGCGCCGATCCAAACAAGGCCAGCGTCATTCAAACCCGGTTCTGCAACAACAAAAGTGAAGTTCACACCGTCCGCGCCCGCGCCAATGCCGGCGGCTGCAGAACCGGATAACGCGGTCCATTCAGTCGAAAAAGAAGCAAACTCTCCGACCACCACGGCGCGCGAGGCTCCGGCGCCTCGTCAGTCCCCCGAGACACCCGATGACATTCTGAACAAAGCAAAGATTGCAGTCGCTGCGAAAATTGAAAATCCGGCATCCGCCAAGTTTGGCGACATGAAGCGGGCCACCAGAAAAGATACATTTGGACAGCCGGCCGACACGATATGTGGTTACGTCAAATCTAAAAAGGCTTCGGGTGAAGAAGCAGAAGAGAGACCGTTTCTATATCTTGTGAAAGAGGACCGGGCATACATCGACGACGGCTACCCAGATTCAGTGGCGGCGACCACCTATCGCGCCATCTGCGGCGGCGCGGCTGGTGAAAATCTCCGTCGGCAATAAAACCGATCTCCTTCCGGCGACGCATCGCCGGTTTGTCGACAGAATCAGGCGATGGGAAACGGTATTCTTATCCTCCGTTTACGTTGCCGTTGAGCAACATCATTCAGCAAATGACATAAAAAGCCATAAAAAGCTCTCGACGCGGTAAGTGGATAGGGCGCCTGCCACAGTCTGGTACTTATTTGTTGGCTAACGAACGATCTCACCGTTCACATGAACCTACGAAATCAGTTGGATTGGGGGACGTAATGCTCCGAACGAGATTAGCGCTCTTTGCGGCACTGACAGTTGGCCTGGCTGCAAGTCAGGCGTCGGCCGCTGACCTGCCAAGAAAAGCTCCTGCTTACGTGCCGCCGGCACCGCCGCCATACGTTTGGACCGGGTGCTATCTCGGCGCCAACGTCGGCGCAGCTTGGGCGCATGCGGACGTCGACAACGTTACCACTGGCGGCAGCATTTCGCGCAGCTCGGATACCGGCTTTGCCGGCGGCGGCCAGATTGGTTGTGACTACCAGATGGGCGCTTGGGTCGTTGGCATTCGCAACATGTTCGACGGGACGAGCATCAGCGGCAGCAGAACATTTGCCGACCCGAGGACATTTGCCGGCACCGGTACCGTCGACACCAAAGTAAATTGGTTCGACACTTTAACGGCGCGTGGCGGTTATCTCATACAGCCGAACCTGTTGTTCTACGTGCAGGGCGGCGCGGCGTGGGCGCGGGCGCAAGCAACGGCTTTCACTCCCGCCGGGGCAGTTGGCTCGGTTTCCGGCAACAGCAACACCGGTTGGACGGTTGGCGGCGGTGCCGAATGGATGTTCGTGCCTCACTGGTCTGTGTTTCTCGAGTACAACTACATGGGGTTCGGCACACGTAGTAATGCGTTTCAAGTCTGCGGCCTTGGAGTTTGCGATACCTTTAGTGCAAAGGCCAATGTGTCGGATGTGCTTGTGGGCGTGAACTACAGGTTCTAGAAGCTGTAAGTGCGACCAAGAGTTAGAAACCCCGGCTCAATCGCCGGGGTTTTTATTTGGAAAACTCTCAATACGCCGATTGCGGCTACTTGGGCTGAAGCAGCGAAACTGCGGACCGATATCAAACGGTGACGCGGCGAAAGTGCTCGTCATCCGGCGTCCCGTCATTCTAGAGTAATTGGATGCAGGGTCGCCACTGCATGCCAGTCCCGGAGCAAAAATTTCCCATGCTCCTTTTGTCAATTTGCATTCGGACGCTGTTGTCCGCTGTCGCGGTGCTTTTTTTGATCGGCGCGCCTGTGAGCGCTGCCGATTACCCGACCCGTCCGATCATGCTGGTCGTGGCGTTCCCGCCTGGCGGACCGAGCGATGTTCTTGCACGCATTGTCGGCAAGAAAATGGAGCAGCTGCTCGGCGTGCCATTTGTGATCGAGAACCGCCCCGGAGCCGGCGGCAACATCGCGGCGGAAAGCGTCGCCCGTGCGGCACCGGATGGCTACACACTGCTGATGGGCAACAACAGCATTCTCGCGACCAACGAAAGCCTATACAAGCACATCAACTATAGCCCTGAAAAAGACTTCGTGCCGATCACCCTGATCGGCACGCAGGCCAATATCCTCGTGGTCAACCCCGACGTCCCGGCGCGCTCTCTGAAAGAACTGATCGCGCTGGCGCAGACGCAGCCGGGTAAAATCAATTTCGCATCCTCGGGGTATGGAGCAGCCGCGCACCTTGCGGGCGAATTGTTCAAGTCCGAGGCAAAAATCAACATTGTGCACGTGCCCTACAAGGGCGCGGCGCCCGCACTACAGGATGTTATCGCCGGCCATGATCAGATGATGTTTGCCACCGCCGCTTCCGTGATCGGCCACATCGAGGGCGGGCGCGTGCGCGCATTAGCTGTGACGACGCTCAAACGCACCGAAGCCTTGCCTGACCTGCCAACGATGGACGAAGCCGGCCTTAAAGGTTTCGATGCAAGCACGTGGCATGGATTGGTCGCACCAACCGGAACGCCGCCCCAAGCAATCGCAATCCTGCACAAGGCGGCGGTCAAGGCTCTCCATGATCCCGGTGTCCAGTCCTCGCTCAGCAAGCTCGGTGTTGATATCGTCGGCGATACGCCGCAGGAATTTCAGACCTATATCAAAAGCGAAATCCCGAAATGGACGGCGATCGTGAAAGCTTCCGGCGCCACACTGGATAAATAGCAAATGAACAAGGTCGATCGGCCGGACGGCGCGCTGGCCCGCAATATGCGGCGGCTTGGCCACCTTGATTTGCCGGGGGCAGGACAGGTGACTGTCGCGGGCCACTATGCCTATGTCGGGCACATCCCGAACAAGCAGAACCTCGGGACCTCGATCGTCGATATTTCCGACCCGAAAAACCCCACTCTTATCGCGACCGTTAAGCTCGATGATCCCACATCGCACAGCCACAAGGTTCGCGTTGCCGGCGACCTGATGGTGGTGAACCACGAGCGCAATCCCACGCCGGTCGGCCGGCGCGCCGAACAATTGCCGGGCGTGCGGCGCGAACTGCACGAAACACTGGGCCGCGAGCCAAACCGCGCCGAGTTGGCACTGAAACTCAATGTTACCGAGGGAGATCTCATTGAGATCGAGGCGGCGGAAAGGCAGCTATATCGCAATGGCGGCTTTCGCATTTATGACGTGGCCAATCCTGCGGCGCCAAAACTAATCCACCATCAGCTGACCGGCGGCATCGGGGTCCATCGTTTCGATATGGATGAACGTTACGCCTATATCTCCACCGAAATGGAAGGCTTCGTCGGCAATATTCTCGTGATCTACGATCTACGTAATCCGAGAAATCCCGATGAAGTGTCGCGCTGGTGGATGCCGGGGCAAAACGTTGCCGGTGGAGAAAAACCCACCTGGTCCGGCAAGCGGCACCGGCTGCATCACGCCTTGCGTTTCGGTGACGAAATGTGGGCAAGCTGCTGGCATGGGGGCTTCCGTATCGTTGACGTAGCCGACTTGAAGAAACCCAAAACGGTGGCGTCTTACAACTATCATCCGCCGTTCCCCGAGCCGACCCACACGGTGATGCCTGTGCCTATCAAGCTCGGCGGCAAGCGCATCGCGATTGCTATCGATGAAGAGGACCAGGCCCAGAGCGCTGACGAAGAGCGGGCGCGGCGCGGGCGGCCGCACGCCGGCATGTCGATTTTTGATGTCAGCGATTATGCGAAGGTGAAGCCGGTTTCGCTGTTTGAGGTAAGCGAGCTTGATTCGCCGTTTGCCCGCACGCCCGGCGCGCGTTTTGGCGCGCATCAATTCCACGAGCGGATGGCCGGTACCCTGGTGTTTGCCGTGTGGTTTGCCGCGGGCCTGCGTGTAATCGACGTTGCCGATCCCTCGGCCCCGCGAGAAGTCGGTTATTTTATCCCCGAGCCCGCGGGCGGACGTCCAGCGCCACAAAGCAACGATGTTGTGCTCGACCGGCGAGGGCTGATCTATGTTGTCGACCGGCACGTCGGTTTCGACGTGCTCGAATTTGACGGTGGCCGGGCGGCCTGACGCTCTCACTCTCCGGCGCGATAGAACGCCGCGGCGTCCGCACTGAATGCCTGGCGCGATTTTGGATCAAGGTAAAGCATGTGTCCGCCGCGATAGAGCTTGAGTTGGGCCCGGCCGGCCGGATTGAATGCGGGCATGTGGTCGAGGATATAGCGGGTCATGGCGTAGGGCGTGATCATGTCCGAATAGCCGTGGGCGATCATCAAGCGAAACGACGGACCATAGGCGAGCAGCACACGCAAATCATCATCTGCGCTGGCCTGTGCGCGGCCGCCCTGCCAATCCCAGCGGTTGGTGACGTCGCCTGCGAGAAGCGAATAGGTCATCTCCGTCTTGAATCCGAGCTCGTTGCGAGCGTAGGAGGCCATGGCGCCACCGTAGGCGCGTGACAACGCATCGAGGATGGGATCCGGCGCGCGCGACGAACGGCGCTCGGGATAGGGATCGTCTGCAGCGAAGGTCGCGTCATAGTGGCTGACGATTTTGTTATCGCCGGAACGCAATGTTTTCACATAGGCGTTTGCGGCAAAGCCTTGCGCTTGTGTCACTGCCTCCAAAGGCAGGCCGGACATTTTTGCGACGCGTTCATAAAACGCCTTTGCGGTTTCACCTTTTGGCGGTGCGCCGGCCAGAGCCACCAGGTAGTCCGTCATCGCGAATTTTTCGGCCGCTGCAAGCGCATCGGGGCTAAAGGCATTTTTGCGTTCAAGCTCCGCCGCCGCGAGCGACGGCAATTGCAATGCCGCGTGCAGAGCGGATTGGTCGTCGCCGAAAGTGAGCCAGCCCTCCAGGAGCGGCGATAGCATGATAATGCCGGAAATCGTGATGCCTTGGTCGCTCTGCAGCGCGCGCGCAACTTTGGCGGCGCGGAAGCCGCCATAGCTTTCGCCAAAAAGATATTTCGGCGAAGCAGCGCGATTGTTCTTGGCAATAAAGAGCGCGATCGCCTTGGCCATAGCGTCCGCATCACTGCGCACGCTCCAGAAATTCTTGCTGTCATCCGGTTTGGCCGCGCGGCTCCAGCCGGTGCCTATCGGGTCAATGAGCACCAGATCGGTGAAAGCAAGCCAGGTATCAGGGTTGTCGCGCAGGCTTGCACGCGTCGCATCATGGCCATCCGGCCCGAAATCGAGAATGCGCGGGCCGACCAGACCGAGATGCAGAAAGGCGGACGCCGCGCCAGGTCCGCCGTTGAACACGAATGTCAGGGGGCGGTTCGTTGGGGCATCCTTTGCGACATAAGCAGTGTAGAACACCGATGCGCTTTGATCGCCCGATTGGTCGTAGAAGGCGAGCGTGCCGGCTGTTGCCGTGTAGGCAAGTTTGCCGCGCGGTGTATCTATTGAATGTTCGGTAACGGCATCGGCTGGCAGCAGCCGCAGCACGCCTTTGCTGTTCTGGTGCTGATCGCTGCGGGTGCCGGTGTCACCGGCCTTGTCTTGCGCGTTCGCGATACCAACAGTGCTGACGAAAGCGATCGCCAGCGCTAAACGCAAAGCGGAGGAGGGGATCATCGCGCGTCTGGGACTCCAATCAAACATGCGCCCCCGAACGCCTGTCCGTCCAATCCGGTCTGATAATCAACGTCTGCCGCGGAAATTCGGCCGGCGCTGCTGCGGAGCGGGAGAGGGCGCGTCGCCTTTGTGACGGAAACTGATCCGTCCTCGCTGCAAGTCGTAAGGCGACATCTCCACGATGACACGATCGCCGACGCCAGTGCGGATCCGAAACTTGCGCATCTTGCCCGCGGTGTAGGCGAGGACTTCGTGCTCGTTGTCGAGTTTCACCCGGAAATTGCCATCCGGGAGAACTTCGGTGACCGTACCGTCGAACTCCAGCAGTTCTTCTTTCGCCATCCAGTCGTCTCCAATTAGCCTTTTACCCGGTGCGCATCGCGGCGTGACCCATTCGGGCGCTGCAGGAATGTAACATTTCGAAGTCCGTTTGGCTCGCCCTTCCCAGACTTCCGATGCAGAGGCTGCGCCGGGACATTGTGCTGGTTATTCCCGCCATTGTGGCGCCGCGGTTTATGGCTTCCCCGATGATGCGCCCGGCCATTCTTGCGGTCCGGGGTGTGGTAAGGGGCCGCATGCGCCGTCGCAGGCTGCTTTCCGGTACGACGGTCGGTCGCTGGGATCGTTATGCGGATCAGCCGTTCGATGTCGCGGAGGTAAGACCGCTCTTCATGATCGCAGAACGAGATTGCCACTCCTTCGGCGCCGGCACGCGCGGTGCGTCCGATGCGATGGACATAGCTCTCGGGAATATTCGGAAGATCATAGTTTACCACGTGGCTCACGCCGTCGACATCGATGCCTCGGGCGGCAATATCGGTGGCAATGAGCGTACGGAGTTTGCCGCTGCGGAAGGCGGCGAGCACGCGCTCGCGCTGATTCTGCGACTTGTTTCCGTGAATGGCTTCGGCCGCGATGCCGCCCTTGTTGAGGGCGCGTACCACCTTGTCGGCGCCGTGTTTGGTGCGGGTAAAAACCAGCACGCGGTCGACATTTTCACCCTTGAGAACTTCGGCCAATAAGGCGGGCTTCGACGCTTTCTCGGTCAGGATCACGCGCTGATCAACGCGGTCCGCGGTGGTGGCCTGCGGCGTTACCGACACGCGTGCCGGATCGCGGAGCATATGCGCGGCGAGCTGCACGATTTGCTGCGGCATGGTGGCCGAGAAGAACAGCGTCTGCCGCGCTTTCGGCAGCATGGAGACAATTTTCTTGATGTCGTGGATAAAGCCCATGTCGAGCATGCGGTCGGCTTCGTCCAGCACCAGCACTTCAATTTGGTCGAGGCGCAGCGCGCGTTGATTGACCAGATCGAGCAAGCGACCAGGCGTTGCCACGAGAACTTCGGCGCCGCGAGAAAGTGCGCGGATCTGACGGTTAATCGGCACGCCGCCGATCGCCAGTGCGATCTCCAGTGGACGAATGTGGCGGCCATAGGCGCGGAAGCTGTCGGCGATCTGTCCAGACAATTCACGTGTGGGAGAAAGCACCAGAGCGCGACAGGATCTCTGCGCGGGGCGCAGACGCTTGTTAAAGAGGTGATTCAGGATGGGCAGAGCAAATGCCGCGGTCTTGCCGGTGCCTGTTTGCGCGATGCCGATGACATCACGTGCCTGGCACGCAAGAGGGATGGTCTGAGCTTGAATCGGAGTTGGCGTGATGTAGTTCTCTTCGGCGAGGGCCCGAAGGATCGGCGCTGCGAGGCCGAACTCGTTAAATGAATTCAAAGAGTCTCTTTCTTGTACGGCGAAACGGCCGTGCTTTACCGCCGGCGGAGTCGCGGGTTCTTAATAGACATCCCGCGTGGCCAGGGTTGTCGGTTTTTGGAGAAACGGAAGAGGCGGGGCGAAATTCGTCTTAATGAGTTTCGTGCACGCAGCCCGCAAACCCGGGATCGGGTCTTTCATCCGTTGCCGGTCATATGACAGCCGGCGGTGTCCTTTTCAAGGCGCGGACGTTCCTTATTTCACCTAATGATGAATAAAGTGGTCGCGGGCGGCCTTTTTCCCCTGATGGACAAGGCGGGGAAGATCGGGGAATGTCGGCCCCGAAAATCCGGTTTCGGCACGAAATAACACTCTGGAGTCGTTGAAATGCCCTTTTCCAGGGCCTCCCAAGCCCTTTCCCGCTTTACGGTCCTCGATCTCACGCGCGTTCGCTCGGGTCCTACATGCGTCCGTCAGCTCGGCGATTGGGGCGCCAATATCATCAAAATCGAGACGCCGCCGCATCTGGTCGACGGCGAGGGTCCGGGCGGTCCGCGCGAAGGCTCGGACTTCCAGAATCTTCAGCGCAACAAGCGGGGCATGACGCTCGACCTGAAGTCGCCGCAGGGTATCGCGGCGTTCAAACGTATGGTCGAGAAAGCCGACGTGGTGGTCGAGAACTTTCGTCCCGACGTGAAGGACCGCCTGGGCATCGACTATGAGTCGCTCAAGAAGGTCAACAAACGCATCATCCTCGCCAGCATTTCCGGTTTTGGCCAGGACGGGCCTTACGCCAAACGGCCGGGTTTCGACCAGATCGCGCAAGGCATGGGCGGGCTTATGTCGGTCACCGGCGCGCCGGGGGGCGGACCGATGCGGGTCGGCATTCCGGTTGCCGATCTCACCGCCGGATTATTTTGCGCGCTCGGTATTCTGACGGCGTTGCTTGAACGCGAGAGCTCCGGCGAAGGTCAGTGGGTTTCAACTTCGCTGTTGCAGGCACAGATTTTTATGCTCGAATTCCAGGCCACGCGTTTCCTGACAGAAGGCGTGGTATCGAAGCAGGCCGGCAAC
>Ga0187785_10000456_pt1 | contig 15289 bp, 15 predicted proteins | sample 0815_BV2_4_20_MG_FD_132466 | JGI IMG/M metagenome (GOLD analysis project Ga0187785, IMG submission 132466) | Tropical peat soil microbial communities from peatlands in Department of Meta, Colombia - 0815_BV2_4_20_MG | ecosystem: Environmental > Terrestrial > Soil > Wetlands > Peat | place...
CCTCGTTCTGCGGAATCCGGCCTCTCTCATCCACCGGTGCTATAGTAGTTCTCGAAAGTTCTGTCGGATTCGTTCATGACTCTCGCCCACATTCGACCGATCCAATCATGTCATTGCGAGGGCAAAGCCCGAAGCAATCTCAGTTCTAGTTAGTTAGAGATTGCTTCGGGCTTTGCCCTCGCAATGACAGTCATCGAATCTTTTCGCGTAATCAAAACGGACCTCGCTTTTGAGAAGCCTTCTACGAGATCTCGGCTTCCCTGTTTGCGTCCTTTTCCAGATAATTGACGACGTAATCGCGAACAGCGTCCTCCAGTGATGTAAACTCGTCCGTGAATCCGGTTTTCTTCAATTTCTCCGTCTGCGCACAGGTGTAGTACTGGTATTTTTTTTCCAGACCCTCGGGCATGTCGATATATGCGATGTCGGGTTTCATTTCCAGCGCGGAAAACACCGCGACCGCAAGATCGTTGAAATTCCGCGGTTTTCCTGTTCCCGCGTTGAACAATCCGTTCTCATTGGGCTTCTCCAGAAAGGAGAGCGTAATTCTTACCGCATCTTTCACGTAAATGAAGTCTCTGGCCTGCTCGCCATGCTCATATTCAGGTCGATATGATTTGAACAGCTTCACCTTGCCTGCGCTCTTTGCCTGGAAGTAGGCCCTGATGGCAACGCTGCGCATATCTCCCTTATGGTATTCGTTGGGTCCGAACACGTTGAAGTACTTGAGTCCCACTGCATTTCTCAAAAAACCGGTCTTGAGAGCCCACAAATCGAAAACTTGCTTCGAATAGCCGTACATGTTCAAAGGGCGTAATTTCGGCGTGGACTCGTGCGCATCCGAATAGCCCTGATTTCCGTCTCCGTACGTGGCGGCACTGGATGCATAGATGAATCGCACTCCCCGCTTTCCGAAATATCGTGTGGCCAGCCTCCGGGAGAAGTGATAATTGTTGTCCATCAGGTAATCCGCGTCCTTTTCGGTCGTGGAACTGCAGGCTCCCATGTGGAACACCGCCCAGATTCCGTGGTCGAACATGCCCCGTTCGAGCTTTATGATGAAATCATCCTTGTGCTCGTAATCCACGAACTTGAGACCGAGAAGGTTTTTCCATTTTTCCGCTTTTCCCAGGCGGTCGACAATGAGAATTTCATCTTCTCCCGCCTCATTCAAGGCTTTCACGATATTACTGCCTATGAATCCGGCTCCGCCGGTGACGATGATCAATGACTTACCTCTCTGTGGTGCGATATGGCGACCATGTGATGCGAAAACTCGGTCGGCCGACGTCGGAGCTGAATGCCGCCGATTGGAACATGGAACAGTGCAGTTCGCTTCGAGAAGCCGCACTGGATTTTCCCGGATATATAAATGAATGGCTGGCAGGGGTCAAGCAATCTCGTGCCGGGGAGGTATCCATTCAGTTACGGGTGGAAAAAGGCTGTCATTGCGAGGGCAGCGAAGCAATCTCCATCTGACCAAAACCGAGATTGCTTCGTCGCTCCGCTCCTCGCAATGACATGATTGGATCATTCGAATGTGGGCGAGAGTCATGAACGAATCCGACAGAACTTACGAGAACTGCTTTAGTATCGAGATTGCTTCGTCGCTCCGCTCTTCGCAATGACATGATTGGATCAGGCACTTCCCCCGAGTAACCGAATGTTTACCGGAGGAAGCCCCGGCCGGAACACGCGGCCGATGGTTCAACTTGAAAAGGTTCGTATTCGTGGCGTATAGTTCAGCGATTGCGATTCGAGGAGCAACGCCCATGATAGTTCACCATTCTTCCATCGGGCTTCGCACCGCCGGGTTCTCCGACTGCAAGGACATAACCGGCGATTTGGAATTATGCGTCAAGGAATCACGCGTGAGAGACGGCCTGCTTACCGTGATGGTCTCCGGCTCCACAGCAGCCGTCACCACCATAGAATATGAATCCGGAGCGGTGAGCGACCTCAAGCTGGCTCTCGATCGTATCGCACCGCTGGAAATAGAATACGCCCACAACGTGCGATGGGGAGACGGCAATGGGTTTTCCCACGTGAGAGCCGCGCTCATGAAGCCGTCGCTTACTATACCCGTCAAGGACGGCAGGCTCTGTTTAGGAACATGGCAACAGGTGGTATTTTTGGATTTCGACAACAAACCGAGGACCAGATCCGTCGTGGTGCAGGTCATGGGCGTGGAGAAGACATGAAAGAACGGAAATCCAGATGAAAGCTCTCGTTTTTGACGGCCAGGCTCGTGTCAGGGACGTTCCGGCACCGAAAACGAAACCCGGGGAAACCCTGATACATGTCACCATGGCGGGTATCTGTAAGACCGACGTTGAAATCATTGCGGGTTACATGGATTTTCGCGGAATTCTCGGCCATGAATTTGTGGGAACGGTAGCCGCCTCACCCGATCCTGCGCTGCTGGGGGTCAGAGTTGTGGGCGAAATCAACGCGGGCTGCGGGGCATGTGATTATTGCAGGCAGGACCTGCAACGACACTGCCCGAGCAGGACGGTTCTCGGAATCAAGGGCCGGCAGGGAGCGTTGGCCGAATACCTGACTCTGCCTCTCACGAACCTTGTGGCGGTGCCCGACACGCTATCCGACGAAATTGCAGTCTTTACGGAACCGGTCGCAGCAGCGCTGGAGATCATGGAGCAGATAAGAATTGAGCCGTCTCACACCGTGGCCGTTATAGGCGACGGCAAGCTTGGCCTGCTCATAAGCATGGTGCTCCGACTCACCGGATGCGATCCTGTGCTCGTCGGTAAGCATCCGGAGAAGATGGCTCTGTTTTCACACCTGCGGGGCAGGACCCTTCCTCTGGACCTCTTCCTGCAAACGGACGAACGATTCGATGTGGTGGTGGAAGCCTCGGGAAACGCCTCAGGCTGGAATGTCGCGATGAAGAAAGTGAAACCGAGAGGCACGGTGGTGCTGAAGAGCACCTATCATGGTTCTCTCACCTTCAATCCCGCGGCCCTCGTCATCGACGAGATAACCGTCGTGGGTTCCCGGTGCGGCCGTTTCGCTCCTGCCCTGAAGCTCCTGGACCTCGGCCTGGTGGATCCTGCTCCTTTGATTTCAGGGGTTTTCCCTCTGGAACAAGCGGAGGCCGCTCTGCGGAAAGCGCAGGAAGCGGGAGCGTTTAAGGTGCTCGTGCGCATGTAATTCGCGGGGCAGCAGGAAGTCCTGAGTATCCGTTCGGTTACTTGGGGGAAGTGCCTATCCCCTGTCATTGCGAGGAGTGAAACGACGAAGCAATCTCGACACTTAGGGGCTAGATTGCTTCGCTAGGCTCGCAATGACAATCATTTCCCACTCGTAACTGAATGGCTACAGTCCCGATACGGATTTCCTTGATTTTTGAATTGCCTGAAGCTAAAATAGCGTCGATCAGAGGTGGAGAAATGAAACGCAGCATATTGCTATGTCTAATTATCCTGGTGAGCCTTTCGGCGGCCGCATCTTTCGTGCAGGCCGAAAATTTCCCGGCATCTTCCCCCGCCGTAAGTCAATCGCCGAGAATTGCCTCCCCTGCTGACCGGCAAAAGATGTTCTACGGGTACGTTCCCCCCGCGCCCATCCGGCACACCTGGCCCGGTGGATACCGCGTGATTTACAACGAACTGACGAACACCCTCATAGAGCACATTCTCGGACAGTACTGATCCGGAATCTTAGCACCCGGTCTGATGTCTGAAAGCACACAGCGCGTGTGCGTGCTCGTTCCCCTCAAGCGCGTCCAATCCGAATCTTCATAGCACTTCTCGAAAGTTCTGTCGGCTTCGTTCATGACTCTCGCCCCCATTCGAACGATCCAATCATGTCATTGCGAGGAGTGGAACGACGAAGCAATCTCTGTTTTGGTCAGTTGGAGATTGCTTCGGGCTTCACCCTCGCAATGACAGTCTTCGAATCTTTTCGCGTAATCAAAACCGACACTACTTTTGAGACGCATTCGCCACAAGATTCATGAGATTTCAGGGCTGGGGGCTCTCCTGAGCGAAGTGATGAGACGGCTCTGCGTCTTCCGCAGCGAAGGAGTGCCTCCAGCCTGTGCGCGGAATCGAGTTACCTGTAGAAAAGCGAATCCGTATGAGAACCCCTCTATGTGTCCGTACCGCAGGAAACCGTGTTTCCGGGGGAACCGGGAGGCACTTCGGGCGACCTCCGTTTTTGACTTCTCTCCGGGCAATGATTATTGACATGATCAAGACCCGGTACGAGGAGGTGTACCATGGCCGGCGAACATGAAAATCAGGATGTGGTTTGTGGGTGCGATCGAGTAGCACCTGTGGCGGAGGCCCAAAGTTGTGGCTGCGCTCCCAACGTGGCTTTCACGTGTCAGGAGGAGGCCATTTTGGGAAAAATGAGGGAAATGAAATCCGAGGTACGTAATCTCGCGAATAGAATGAAAGAAATAAGAAACAGCATGGACGAACACGAAAGCATGGAGTGGGTCCGGCTATCGAGTCAGTTGGAAGAGATGCGGTCACAATGGAAAGTTTGGGAAACCAAGCTGGACGATGCGATCGAGAGGAAATTGATTCTGCTGGGACACCGGGAAATGCAAGCCTGAAGGGCGGCCCCACCGGTCGTGCCGATGGGGACCGTCGCTGATCGCCTGAGTTCGGAAGGGTAAGCGGATCTTTCTCACTCGCTGCATCCCCTTTTGAGTGCTATAGGAATGCTCGAAAGTATTGTCGGATTGATAGGCCTTCCCTTGCATGTACAATGATGAAGCAGGTCATTGGGGGGAGTGTAGTGACGAAGCAATCTCGTTTTGGCGGAGGACATTGCTTCGGGCTTCGCTCTCGCAATGACAGTCTTTCAATTTCTTCGTGCAATCAAAATCGACGGTACGTTTGAGAATCCCTATAGCTGCGCATCGAGAATCGAGGTGTTCGGCTTACCCGGCAAGTTCTTTCCTTCGGCCCCGTTGGTCCCGGGTACATCGGGTGCTGTTGAAATTACTGAAGAATTTTCCGCTGTAAGGGCTGTACCCACGGTTGTCGGCAGCAACAGCCAAAATACAATCATAGTGCCCCCTCCCGCGAAAGAGAAATTGGTTCTTCCCAGTTCCCTTATTATTGAACATAATACAATCCGAGTCCTAGCCGCCGGTACGGGTATTATACCGTTGCGCTTTCAAATACGTGAAATCGGGGAGGAACTTCTTGTAAGAAGTTCCTCCCCGAACCCCACCTCAAGAACGTTTAGCACTCGCCGGTATCTGCATTTCCGCTGAGGAAATGCAGATACCGGCGCATGATAGAAGCTTCTGGGAAAGGGTTTGGACGGGAGACTCTTTACAAAAAGGGTCCCCCCAATCTTACTTTTTTGAAAGCGCATTCGCATTAATCGCTGGTGGAGAGGGACAGAGGAAGGGGAACCTCCGGTCGGGAATTATGTCACGGATACAAATCCAAGGTATGGTAAAGGGTTTTTATGAATCAAATTGACAGACTCCGCTTTGGAAAAATGAACAAGACGATTCTTATAATTGCGAATCCCGTAGCAGGAAGAGCCGCGGCGGATCGGAGGGCACACCGGTTATGGGAAGCTCTGAAAGCCCGGGGCCTGAAAGTTGAGTTATCGTTCACCAGACGTGCGGGCGACGCCTGCAGGATAGCCGGTCAAGTGGATTCCCACGTACGCGCGGTGGTGGTTGCCGGTGGGGATGGAACAGTAAACGAGGTTCTCAACGGGCTGCAAGACCCTTCTCGAGTTCCCGTGGCAGTCCTGCCGTCGGGCACCGCAAACATGCTGGCTTATGAGCTACGTTTGCCGTACAGAGCCGAGGCGATTGCCGCAATGATTGCATCACCCCTGGTGCGGCGAGTGGATATGGGACTGGTGGAAAACAAGAGATTCTTGCTTCTGGTGAGCGCAGGCTTTGATGCCATGGTGACCGAAGAGGTCTCCAGAACCAGGGGCAGAGCGCTGGGATACCGGGGTTACGTCATTCCCATCGTCAAAACCATAGGCAAATACAAAAAGACGGACCTCGAAATTGCCGTAGACGGCCAGCGGGTCACAGGCGGCCTCGTCATTGTGTTCAGCATCCGGAATTACGGCGGCCTGTTCGAGATCGATGCAGTCAAGGGTTCGGATTCGGGTCATTTCGACGTCTGCGTGTTTCATGGGGGAACCATTCCAGCCGTGCTCCGCTATTCTGTCGCCATGGTTACCCACAGAATTCCTCAACTGTCGGATGTAACGTTTCTTTCCGGACAAAACGTGAAAATCGAGTCGCTGGGGGAGCCGGTGCCGGTAGAAGTGGACGGAGATTACTTCGGAACTACGCCCGTCGAAATCAACCTTCGGCCCGCGCACGTTCCTGTCATTGTCCCCCCGGTTGCCGGAAGCACATGATTGGCGAAAGTCCCGGGAAGACTGAGTATTGCTTTTCGTAAGTTCGGTGCCGGATTTCATGACCGGGAGAGATTGCTTCGTCGCTGCGCTCCTCGCAATGACAGAGCCAGACAGTGTACAATTGCGAGTGCAGCGCGGCAATCTCCGCCTTTTGGCATCAAGATCGCTGCGTCGTTTTCCTCCTCGCAATGACAGAGGCTGGGCAGTTTCCCCGAGTAACGGGATGATCACTCATTTCAAAAAAGGCTTGACACTATTTCCGAAAGCGTTTATGAATATAAGTTACGAGGTGTACCGACCTGATGACGAGCACAGTACAGTCTAGCGCAATTCGATTTTTTGGCTGGTATTATTATTTTACCTCCCATGGAGGATGAAGCGCGCTTCGCTGTAAGTAATAAAACACATAAAAAGAGAAAAGATGCGAAGCAAGCGCTTCGCATCTTTTTTTTTGGGAGGAGAGAAAAAATGGTGGTGGTCATGAAAAGGGATGCAAAGGAAGGCGCTGTGGCCCGGGTACTCGCAAAGATCGAGAGCCTGGGCATGAAGGCCCATGTTTCCAGGGGCAAGATTCGCACTATCGTGGGTGTTGTGGGTGACAACAGCGGTGTCGAAGCCTCCAACTTCGAATGTCTGGATGGCGTTGAAAAAGTGGTGCCGCTTCTGGGACCGTTCAAGCTCGCCAGCCGTGACTTCAAGAAGGAAGATACCGTGTTCTCCATTGACGGCTCACACATCGGGGGCAAGAAAGTCATCATCATGGCCGGTCCGTGCGCTGTGGAGAGCCGGGAGCAGATCATCAAAGCGGCACTAGCGGTGAAAAAATCCGGTGCCGTGGCACTACGCGGAGGAGCGTTCAAACCCAGGACTTCCCCGTACAGTTTCCAGGGCCTCGGGGAAGAGGGACTCAAGCTCATGGCAGAAGCACGGGATATGGCGGGCCTTGCCGTAGTGACCGAAGTCACCAGCCCCGAGCAGGTTCCTCTGGTGGCCCAATATGCCGACGTTCTCCAGGTCGGCGCACGGAACATGCAGAATTTTGCTCTCTTGAACGCGGTGGGCATTGCCCACAAGCCGGTGCTCCTCAAGAGAGGCCTCTCAAGCACCATAGAAGAATTTCTCAACGCCGCGGAGTACATACTGAGCCACAACAACCCCCGCGTGATACTCTGTGAACGGGGAATCCGCACGTTCGAGACCTCCACCCGGAACACTCTCGATATTAATGCGATTCCCGTCCTGAAATCGTTGAGCCATCTTCCCGTGGTGGTCGATCCCAGCCACGGCACCGGAAAACGTGAGTACGTGGCGGCTGTGAGTCGGGCAGCTATTGCGGCGGGAGCCGACGGCCTCATCGTCGAAGTGCATCCCGATCCGGAAAACGCCCTGTCCGACGGTGCTCAGAGTCTGAGACCCGAAGAGTTCGATGAGCTTATGGCTCAATTGAGACCCGTGGCAGAGGCGGTGGGCAGAACTCTGTAATACAATGCGCCCTCCATCCGAACAACGGGAAAGGGCCTTCACATGACCACCACTGCCGCTATTCCGGAGTGTCTAGCGGTTAAGGGCTCTGCTCGGTAGTCTTCTGGATGGCAGGAAACGCACACACGTGCCGGAATCCTGATTTCTTCCCAAGAGATGGGGTTTCCGGCGAGCGTCAAAAGTTCTTGAGGTGAGGTTCGGGGAGGAACATCTTGCAAGAGGTTCCTCCCCGATTACATGGTCCACACTCCGTAGAATCCGGGAGAAGGAAACCAGGGTGCCTCTGAGAGAATCTGTAGTGACCATCGTCGGAATGGGGCTCATGGGAGGCAGCCTGGGCATGGCGCTCGTGAGAGAAAACGCATGCCGGCACGTACGAGCCCTGGTTCGCCGAGAGGAAACAGCTCGTGACGCAGTATCCCTGAGAGCTGCCCACGATGCCGTGCAAGATCCGCAAGATGCGCTGAATGATTCCGACCTTGTGGTGATTGCCACGCCGGTCCGGACCATAGAGCGACAGGTCTCCGAACTGGCCGCATTCATGCGACCCGGTTCCGTCATGACGGACATGGGAAGCGTCAAACGCACCATCGTGGACGCCATGAAAAGACTCCCTCAGGATGTTCGTGCAATTGGAGGTCATCCCATGTGCGGGAAGGAAACTTCCGGGATTCAGTCCGCTGATCCCGATCTTTTCCGGGACAAAGTCTGGGTGATGACCCCAGTCAATGAAGGCGGTGAGGCGGCTCGGGATCTAGTGACCGAGATGATTGCATCCGTGGCCGCAAAACCTGTCATGATGCCGGCCGAAGAACACGACGTAGCTGTTGCGTGCATCAGTCATCTTCCGTACTTGCTTGCTTGCACTCTCGTGGGAGTCGCCGAGGAGACAGGGAAGGATAGTGCCGCAGTCTGGGAACTGGCATCGAGCGGATTCAAAGACACGTCCCGGGTGGCCGCCGGTGATCTGACGATGATGATGGACATACTCTCGGCGAACACCGAAAACGTGTTACTCATGCTCGGCAGGGCAGGCAGCAAACTGGCCAGATACACGGAGCTCCTCCTTCGCGGCCATGAAGAAGAACTCACAAGAGAACTCGCCGAGGCGAGAGATCGACGCACCGGGATGTTTCCAGGCGGATGACACGCGAGGTAACGAGGAATTACAGATCGTATTGTTTGGCCTATGCCGATGGAATAATATGGTGCGCTTTCAAAAAAGTTCTTGAAGAATGGTTCGGGGAGGAACTCGTCACGAGAAGTACCTCTCCTATTTGACGTACTTGAAAGCGAAGACGGTATCAGAGGCGATTTCGCGACTCGAGGAAATCCTCGGCAGCGTGGATCCATTCAGCGACGAGTGGGAAAAGATAGTCATTGCGAGCGTACCGAAGCAATCTATCCCTTAAGTATCGAGATTGCTTCGTCGTTTCACTCCTCGCAATGACAGAGGATAGGCACTTCCCCCAACCAACTGAAGCGTTACAGCAGCGTTGGGCATGAACACTTTGGAGTCAAGATTGAGCGAGAACCAGGGTCTGAGAATCCGAGCATGCGGCGGCCTGAACGGCACCGTGCTGTTACCCGGAGACAAATCGCTCTCCCACCGGGCGCTGTTGCTCGCTTCCGTTGCGAATGGCGTATCCAGGATCGAAAACTGTCTCATGGCAAACGTGACTCAAGCCATGATCGATTGTCTCCGAGGACTGGGGGTGAACATAGACGTCCTGGAACAGGCTTCAGGAGCGGCGGCGGCTGCCGATCTGGTGGTGGGGGGGAAGAATCTCTCATGCTTCACGCCTCCTGTGGAACCTTTGCCTTGCAGAGGCTCTGCAACCACCATGAGGCTTCTGGCGGGAGTTCTTGCAGGCCAGCCGTTCGAGTCGACCCTCGATGGAAACGAACGCCTGAGAATGCGACCCATGGGCCGGCTTGTCGAGCCGCTCAGGTCCAAAGGGGCGCTCATACGTACCCGGCAAGGCAATGCCCCCCTGACTTTTTATCCCTCCCTTTTAAGGTCGTCGGAAACGGTTCTTTCTGTTGCGAGCGCACAGGTGAAATCTGCGTTAATGCTGGCAGGCTTGTTTTCTGAAGGTCCGACGAGTGTAACGGAACCTCATCCAAGCCGAGACCACACGGAAAGAATGCTCAGAAGCATGGGGGTTCCAGTGGAGGAATCCTTTCACGATGACGGGAGCCACGAGGTAAGAATACCGGGCCCGGTGACTTCTCTGCCTCCGCTGGATGTGCGGCTTGCCTCGGATCCATCTTCTGCGGCTTTTCTGGTGGTTGCGGGCTTGATCGTCCCGCATTCGGCTGTCATGATTCCCGGCATCTGTCTGAATCCCGGAAGAACAGGCCTTTTCGAGGTACTCAATTCCATGGGGGCGCTGCTGACTGTGAACGGGCAATCCGAAATGAACGGTGAATTCGTGGGAACAGTTACCGCGAGCACCTCCGAACTCCGGGGTGTGCTGGTGGATGGTTCGACAGTCACACGAATGATTGACGAATTTCCGATATTTGCGGTTGCCGCAACCCAGGCCCATGGCGTCACGACGGTTCGGGACGCGGCGGAATTGCGGTTGAAAGAAAGCGATCGAATCACGGCTCTTGCAGAGGAACTCAATAAGATGGGGGCAGGCATCGAGACCAGTGGGGACGGATTCCGCGTGCGAGGTCCGGTCCGGCTGAAAGGCGCTCGCGTAAACGGCCGTGGAGACCACAGACTGGCCATGACTCTGGCGGTTGCAGGACTGGTAGCTGAGGGTGAAACCGTCATTACAGGGTGGGAGGCGCTGACCGACTCGTTTCCCGATTTTCCGCCGGTCCTGAATCGACTCGGAGCGCGGCTGGAATGGTGAAAGGTACCACACGTCTCGTGGGAGTCATAGGCGATCCCGTGGCCCACAGTCTCAGTCCCCGGATACACAACGCAGCATTTCGCTCCCTGAAGCTGGATTGGCTGTACGTACCGCTTCGTGTAAAAAAGGAAAACATGGAGGCTGCCCTCAAGGGGCTTTACTCGCTGGGATTTCGCGGAGCGAACGTAACGCTACCCCACAAAGAGACTGTCGTCCCGTTTCTCGCGGAGTTGTCACGGGAAGCTGCTCATATCGCCGCGGTGAACACGATAAGAATAGAGCCTGACGGCAGGATGATCGGCGAAAATACCGATTGGAAGGGTTTTCTTAATCACCTGGAAGATGTCGATTTTCAGGCGAAAGGTTGCAAAGCCCTGATTCTAGGTTCCGGAGGATCTGCCCGGGCAGTGGGATACGGGTTGGCCCGCAGGGCCGCTCGCATTACTATCTGTTCACGGAATGAGAGGGCAGCCGAGAGCCTTGCCGGAGATCTCGGGAAGTTCGTGCCTCCGGACGTCCCAAGTCCTCGAGCCATCCTAAGCCTCGGAAAGCTGGACGAGGAGATCGAGCTGCTGGTGAACACTACACCGCTCGGCATGTCGCCGGACTCGGAATCGTCGCCGTGGCCCGAAAATATCGATTTTCCGGAATGCAAGCTGGTTTATGATCTGGTTTATTCTCCGCAGATCACGCGGTTCATGAAACAGGCCCGGGTCCGGGGAGTCACAGCTGTGAACGGATTGGGAATGCTGGTGTATCAGGCGGCTATCGCGTTCGAAATGTGGACAGGCGTTTCCGCGCCGGTTGAAGTAATGAAACAGGCTGTACAAACATGTTGAGATTCCTTACTGCGGGAGAATCGCACGGCCCGGAGCTGACAGTGATCCTCGAAGGACTGCCTGCCGGCATCCCTCTGAAGCCGGCAGACCTGGACGCTGATCTGTCCAGACGGCAAAAGAGCGAAGGTTCCGGCGGCAGGATGTCCATAGAAAAGGACCGGGTGCGCATTACCGGCGGCGTCATGGCAGGGCTGACGACTGGCTCACCGGTTTCCGTCATCATTCTGAACAAAGATTTCCAGGCCTGGCGCAACAGAAATATTCCGGCCATGACCATCCCGAGGCCCGGCCATGCTGACTTGTCCTCAGCGGTAAAATACGGATACCGCGATTTGCGACTGGGATTGGAGCGATCTTCCGCGCGGGAAACTGCGGCTCGGGTGGCCATGGGTGCACTATGCCGCGCATTTCTGCGAATGTTTGACGTGACGATCGGTTCCTATGTAGTGTCCATCGGAAGCATAACTGCAGAATTTCAGTACCCCTTCGATCACTCCCCCCTTTTTGCTATGGCCGAAGAGAGTCCGGTCCGGTGTCCTGATGAGGAAGCCGAAAAAAAAATGGTTGAGGCAATTAGAGCAGCGCGACAGGCGGGTGACACATTGGGTGGAGTTTTTCAGTGCGTGGCGCTGAACGTCCCGCCAGGGCTTGGGAGTCACGTGCACTGGGATCGCCGACTGTCATCCCGCATCATTGCTGCAGTAGGATCGATTCCGGCAATCAAGGGAGTGGAATTCGGAGATGCATTCCGGAACGCGACGCTTCCCGGCACCGCAGTTCACGACCCCATCGTCGTAGATACCGCAGGAGTGCTCTTGCGCACACACAACCGGGCGGCAGGGCTGGAAGGGGGAATCTCAAACGGGGAACCCATTGTTGTCCGGGCAGCCATGAAACCTATCAGCACAACCCTCAGGGGCATCCGATCGGTCGACCTCTCCAATGGCGCGCCGGTGGAGACCGTTTATGAACGAAGCGACATATGCGCGGTCCCGCGCGCTGCCGTAGTCGCGGAGGCCATGATCGCGTACGTCATTGCCGACGCGATCGTGGAAAAACTCGGGGGCGACAGCATGGCGGAGATGATGCCGAGATTCGAACGTCTGGCCCGGGCACAGCTGGAAGACCTCCCCATGAACGACATACCCTGGAGATTCGGTTACGAATGAAGAAGAATGCAGGCAGAAGTTGTGTGAGGTCTCCACTCGATTCAAACGGTTCGGAATCGGAAAAAACGAGTTCTGATTCTCAACGCGGCAACCCGCCGAACAGTAAGCTCCGGACCAACATCATTCTCACCGGTTTCATGGGCACGGGCAAAACAGCAGTTGGAATGGTGTTAGCCAAAAGACTCGGATGGAAATTCCTGGATACCGATCGCTTGATAAGCGAACTCGAATCCATGTCTGTGACGGACATTTTCGCAAGGCGCGGAGAAGCGCACTTCAGGACCCTGGAAAATACACTGTGCGAGCGTCTGGTCACCGAGAAACATGCGGTGATCGCAACCGGCGGCGGAATGCCGGTCAACCCTTCAAATCGGAAGCTCCTCAACGCAGCCGGTCTCGTAGTGAATCTCCGGTGCGATCCCGAAGAATCGATCAAACGGATCAAGGACATACATGCCAGGCCGATGCTGGCAACGGAGGACCCTCTGCAGCAGGCGCGCGAACTCTTGAAAGAACGCGAATCTGCATATTCGTCGTTTCTCTTTCAGATGGACACCCTCAAGCAGAAACCTTACGACGTGGCGTCCAGGATACTGCAGATTTTGAAGGCTCCCGTGCGGGAAGCGCGTTTTCAGGCGGTAAACGTTTCCTCGATCAGCGGATACACTATTACGATTGGATCCGGCGTGCTGGTCCTGTTAGGTGAGATGATGGCCAGCCGCGGTCTGTCCAAGCGGATTGCGGTGGTTACCGATACACATGTCGGGCCCCTGTACCTGGATCCCGTTCTGAGTACTCTGCGTTCTGCGGGATTCGCTCCCTTCGCATGCACCGTGCCGGCTGGCGAACAAAGCAAAAACTCCGATCAACTGGCATTTCTCTATGACCGGTTTGTTGAAGAAGGACTGGACAGGCGCGGAGCGGTTGTCGCTCTCGGAGGGGGAGTTATTGGAGACCTGGCCGGTTTCGCCGCAGCCACGTACATGCGCGGGGTAGCGTTCGTTCAGTGCCCGACCTCTCTTTTGGCAATGGTGGATTCCAGTGTAGGCGGAAAAACAGGTATAGATTTGCCTCAGGGAAAGAATCTCGTGGGAGCCTTCAAGCAGCCGATTCTGGTTGCGGCGGATTTGAAAACCCTGGATACGCTTCCCAAGAAACAGGTCGCAGGGGGTATGGCCGAATTGATTAAACACGCGGTCATCGACGATGCCGAGCTGTTCGCAAAACTGGAAAAGAAGAGGAAAGCACCGGTCCTCACTCCGGATCTCATCGCTGACTCCGTGGATGTGAAGATCCGGGTGGTGGAAGAAGACCCATACGAATCCGGCCGCCGGGAGGTTCTGAATCTTGGACACACTGTGGGCCATGCGCTGGAAAAATGCAGCAAATACAGCTTGAACCACGGGGACGCTATTTCCATAGGGCTCGTCGCCGCAGCTCTTATTTCGAACACCGTGGGCATGTGCGCCTCTGATATCCCGGGTAGGCTGGAGAAGGTCCTCAGCCGATCAGGGTTGCCTGTGCGCCACGGGTTGGATCCGGACGAGGTGGTCTCGGTCATGGTTTCAGATAAGAAAACAGTGGATGGCCGCGTTCGTTTCGTCTTGATCAACGACATAGGCCAGGTGCAAAACGGATTGCATGTGCCGCCGGCGACGGTCAAAGCGGTCCTGAAAACACTGAGAAACTGACATGAATACTCTTTCAAAGCCGTGAGATCTGGAGAAATGTGTTACAACAGGATCACGTAAGAAACCGTACCATTACGCTTTCAAATACGTGAAATCGGGAAGGCACTTCTTGTACGAAGTTCCACCCCGAACCCAACCTCAAGAAGGTTTAGCACCCGCGGAACCATCGTTTCCGTGTTGCTGCGACGAGTGAAACGACGATTCATTACACCTGGGCGGTGGTTCATGAAAATTCTCGTCTTGCATGGCCCGAATCTCAATCTGCTGGGAAAAAGGGAGCCGGACGTTTACGGCAGAACGACTCTTGCAGAAATCGAAGGTGAACTCGAGACGAAATCGAAGAGACTCGGTATGGAAATTCGCTGCCTTCAATCGAATCACGAAGGCGTTCTCATTGACGCCGTACATGAAGCAATGACCTGGGCGGACGGAATACTTATCAACCCCGGAGGCTTGACCCATACCAGTGTCGCCTTGCGGGACGCTCTTGCCGGCTCTGGGTTGCCGGCCGTGGAAGTGCACCTTTCCAATATTCACGCGCGTGAGGAATTCCGGAAGACTTCGGTTACCGCAGGCGCTTGCATCGGCCAGATATCGGGATTCGGACCTGATGCGTATTATCTCGGGCTCATGGCGCTCGCGTCATTACATGAAAAATCGTGACAGTGAGAGGATGCCTGGAGTCTCAGACCAATGCGCCTTCAAAAAAGTGGGATTCGGGGAGGAAAGTCTTATACGCGTTCGCCACAAGATTTATAAGATTGCCGGGCTGGGGGCTCTCCTGAGCGAAGTGATGAGACGGCTCTGCGTCGTCCGCAGCGAAGGAGTGCCCCCAGCCTGTGCCCAGAATCGAGTTACCTGCA
>Ga0187785_10000457_pt1 | contig 15266 bp, 21 predicted proteins | sample 0815_BV2_4_20_MG_FD_132466 | JGI IMG/M metagenome (GOLD analysis project Ga0187785, IMG submission 132466) | Tropical peat soil microbial communities from peatlands in Department of Meta, Colombia - 0815_BV2_4_20_MG | ecosystem: Environmental > Terrestrial > Soil > Wetlands > Peat | place...
ATCAATCTTCTGCCGCTGATCAGAGCTTTTTCCGTAATCCATGATTCCTATTCGCTCCGGACTATGAACGGTTGACGGCCATTCATAACGCACTACTTAAACAAGTATACTATATAAATGAAACGCTCTGCATTTGTGATTCCTTTTTTGGGCCTGCTGGTATTTACGGTCTTAACATCATGCGCTATTGGCGGTGATGTGAGGGATCCGGATGCAATCGCACCGCGGGCTCCTACGGTATCGGAACCGCAGAAACAACCAGAAGGTGGCGTTATCAATCCCAAGACGGGCGAATACTTGCAGCCCGCAGGCAGTGGCGTCGTGAGCCCCCGAACAGGCGACTATTATTTCCCTGCCGCAAATGGATATTTCAATCCAAAAACCGGGGAATTCATACCGAAGAAGCACTGATGATATTTTTTTCGAGCAGACTATAGACCCGCAGGGATTAACGGGGGTTGCAGATTTGACATTTAAGGTTTTGATTGGCTAAATTTAAATTTTGCAAAAGGAGGACGGATGGAACAGTCGGCATTGCAGATGATATTGCAGGCAGGACTTGTCGTCAAGGTCGTGCTGCTTATTCTCTTGATCTTTTCAATAACATCGTGGACAATCATATTCTACAAATGGCGCCAGTGCGCGAAAGCCGATGACGAAAGCCTGGGTTTCATGAAGATATATAATGTCACCAGAAATCCAAAAGACCTGTTTTCTGCATCGAAGAGATTTGAGCTAAGCCCGATTGCACGGCTTTTCAAATCGGTATATGGGGAAAAAACCCATACCGACAAGCAGGAGCTGCGCAGAGTGCTCAGGAGATACAGCGCACTCGAATCGGCCAGGCTTGAGCGGTATCTACACTTTCTGGCGACCACCGGATCTACGACGCCTTTTATCGGCCTTTTCGGTACTGTTTGGGGAATCATGAACGCGTTTACCGGCATCGGGACCGCAGGTTCCGCCTCACTCGCCGTCGTGGCCCCGGGCATTGCTGAGGCTCTGGTCACAACGGCAATGGGACTCGCAGCCGCGATCCCGGCGGTTATCGCATACAACTATTATCTCAGCCGCATCAATCGCATGATCATTAATATGGAGGATTTTTCTGAGGAGCTGGTCGACTACATCCTCGCATAATTATGAAGACCGAAAGACACAGGACAGCCCTATCTGAAATAAACGTGACACCGCTTGTCGACGTCATGCTGGTGCTGCTCATCATTTTTATGGTGACGGCGCCGCTCATGCAGCAGGGCATCGACGTGAACCTTCCGAAGGCCAAGGGCAAAGAATTGCCGCCTGAAGAGCGGATATCCATCGTTGTAAAAAAGGGGGGCGCCCTTTATCTGAATGACAATCCGATATCTAAGCCTGACCTCATAGCCAAGCTAACCGCGATAAGCAAGCGCAATCCCGATGTCTTTTTGAAGGCTGACAAGGACGTGCCTTATGGCACTGTAGTCGAAATCATGGGCGATGTAAAGGAGGCAGGCATAGAAAAACTAGGCATGGTAACCGAACCGAAGATATCGCTTAAATGAAGACAGACCGCCTCTACAACTCTCTGGTTTACTCACTTGGATTGCATTCCTTTTTTGCCGTTGTCGCAGTCATATATATGATTTATGTTGGGACACATTACAAAGTAGAGACATTCGAGGTCGCTCTCGTTTCGCCGACTGAAAAGAGTTCTTCAACCGGCGCAGTTGAGCAAAGCGCAACACCGCCGCGCGAAGAAAAGAAGGTTCATGCAGTTGAAAAGCCGGATAAGGTGACTCCAAAAGAAAAAAAAGAAGCCAGTGAAACAATAGCAGCCATGCAAGCAAAGAAAAAGATAGAGAAGCTTGCACAATTAAGAAAGAGCGTCGACATTTCGGCGCAGAAAACATCCGCAACGGGAGCCGGCAAGCCGGGCGGACCGGATTACATATCCATGATCGGAAGTCGGATTCAGGATAAATTCCGCGTTCCTGAATCGATGGACAAGGACTTGCTGGCTATTATAAGCATTCGTATAGCGAAAAGCGGCAGCGTCACCGTTCTCGGCTTTGAAAAAAAATCAGGCAATCCGCTGTATGACCGGGCGGCCATTAAAGCCATAAGCGACGCAAGCCCGCTGCCGCCGCCGGCTTCTGAAATGGAAGTTGCCATAAGATTACATCCATGAGAGGTATTACATCCATGAAGAACATATCGATTGCATTTTTATCAATATTGCTGTTGGCCTTGTTTGTCAGGCCTTGCGCTGCCGAAAAAATCTACATTGACGTTACAGCTTCCGGCATAAAAAAGCTCCCTATAGCGATCCAGCCTTTTATCGGAGCCAAAGAAATCTCAAACATTGTAAAAGCTGATATGACCTTTACAGGACTTTTCGACTGCCTGGAAGATGCTGCCCAGATTGAGCGGCCTGATCAGCCATTCAGCGCTCAAAGCTGGAAAGGTCTGGGCGCCGAGTTGGTCGTAAAGGGCGTTGCTACAAAATCAACCGCGCAATTGCTGGATATTACGGTATCAGCATACGACGTAGCCGAAGGCAGGGAAGTGCTGCGGAAAGAATATACCGCAAAGCCTGACCTGTCAAGGGTCCTCGCCCATGCCATATCCAACGACATCTATAAAATACTTACCGGAAAGCAGGGAATTTTCAAGACCAAGATTGCGTTTATCGCCCAGAAGCCCGGCCTGAAAGAAATGTATATGATGGACTGGGACGGAGAGCGCATGTATCCAGTCGGGGTCAAAGGCGGGATAATACTTGCGCCCAGATGGTCGCGCGACGGTACAAAAATCATGTACTCTGCGGAGAAAAGCCGCAAGTGGCATATATATCTGCTGGATATGAATACCATGCGCGAAACCACCGCAATGCCGCTTGCAGGGGTCAGCATAGTTGGCAGCTTTTTCCCAGACAACCGGCGCTTTGTATACTCTGTTGCCAAGGACGGGAACTCCGATATACTGGTCGGTGACATCGGAGGTTCGCGAGGACGCAAGATAATATCGTCGCCGTGGATCGACGTTTCTCCGTCCGTCTCTCCGGACGGCTCGTCGATTGTTTTTGTATCGAGCCGTTCAGGTTCGCCGCAACTCTATATCTCCGACCGCGATGGGTTCGGCATACACAGACTGACATTCCAGGGAAACTACAACACTTCGCCGTCATGGTCTCCGACAGGCGACAGGATCGTTTATGCAAGCATGATCGGCGGCAAGAACCAGATATTTACGATCAAGCCCGACGGAAGCGGAGTTACACAACTTACAGATGCAGGTAACAATGAAGATCCCTGCTTCTCTCCTGACGGACGTTATATCGCTTTCACATCCAACCGTGAAGGCGCTGCGGGCATATTCGTGATGAGAGTAAACGGCGAGGGCGTAAAACGCCTGACGCCAAAAGGGTTCAAAGCAGCAAGCCCTGGTTGGTCGCCGCAATAATAACTGCATAATACAGGGGCGTATTAAAAATACGCCCCTGTACCTGAATTGTATTACTCCTTCGTTATTTCATACCTGCCGTTCGGGTCGATCTTTATAATCGCGTTCAGAAAGCGGGCCTTATATCCGGCATCCTTCAATGACAGATAGGCAAGCTCGGCCCTGACACCGGTCGTGCAGTGAATAATGATTTCCTTGTCCTTCGGAATATCGGAAAGCCTCATTGCAACATTCTGTGTGGCTATATTCTTAGCTCCGACAAGCATACCTGTTTCAGCCTCCTCGCTGTCACGGACATCCAGGATAAACTTATCGGCAGGTTTGGCCTCTGCGATCCGCTTGAATTCCTCTATGGAAATCTCACCGGGTCTCGGCTTCGGCTCATACACGATTTTCGTCTTCATGGGCCCGGTCTCGACCTTGCCTCCTACCTGATGCCATTCCGGAAACCCGCCTTGCAATACAGCTATATTCGTAAAACCTCCCCATATGCTGATGACCTCGAATGCCTGTATCGCGGAAACGGTATCGTTGGTATACAGCACCATTGGCGCTTTTTTGTCCTTGGGGAAGCGATCATAGGCGCGACTGACTTCGGAAATCGGGATCGATACGGCACCCGGCACATGCCCCTTCTCAGCTTCTTCCGTCGGCCTGAGGTCAACAACTATGGTAGGGATATCAAGCTTCACGCGTGACAAGAGGCAGGGGGCGCATTGAATGGTAAGCTTACCTGCTTTTTTCCAGGCAGGCATTCCTTCATGAAATATCTTTACGTTTTTGTAACCAAGCTTCTCAGCCTTACTGGCCGAGGATGGACTTAGCCTTCAGGTAACGCCCGCGCAATAGAATATCAGCAACTTGCCCTTGTCGGCCGGCAGCTTGTCGATATTCTTGTCGAACTCGGCGTCATAAATGTTTATTGCGCCGGGGATAGAACCCTCAATAAAGCGCGCTGACGGACGCGAGTCGATGATGACAGCGTCACCCTTTTCAATGTGCTCGGCAACCTGATCCACATTGACCAGTTTCTCGGGTGGGATCCTGGCAGGCGGTTTGACAGAAATGCTCTGGGCAAATACGTCGCTGCCCTTCTGAACAAAGACAACGGCAATCTCCTTGTCTTTGGGGATCTTGCCAATCGGAGCATTCCATCCGACGAGTTTTGTGCTGTCGTCGAATTTGACATTCCAGACAGCTCCGGCATTAATTGAAAATATCTCGGCCTTCTGAGAGAGATTCCCCAGAGTGCCGCGGAGCAGCTTGGCATCGGGGGCGTGACATTGTTTGCATGGAGCCAGAATCTGCTGCTTGACTACCTGTTCCTGCGCGATGGCACAGGGGACAAGCGTAAGCACACAGGCGGCTGCCACAAATAGCAGGCTGATAAGCCTCTTTCGGTCCATAGGTTCTCCTTTTCTTATAGTTTATGCCTATAATTTTAGCAATAGTCATGCCGCCATTGATAGCATCGGGATCGAATTTCGTCAACAATCGAATTTCCTCAACAGCAGACTCCTTTTTACAGTGGGTTGTCAACAGTAATGCGTATGCATCCTGGCAAAGTAGTTAATGATTATGTTAACGTAATGTTAAAGTTAAATCGATAATTAACACATGAACCTGCTATCCAATCCTGAATTCCTCAAAAGCGTTATCGAGACAATGTCGGACGGCCTGATGGTGATCGACAGAGACAGCACCATACTTTTCTTCAATAGGGCGGCAGAGGAAATTACCGGCTACAGGCGTGAAGATATCATCGGCAAACAATGCTCAATGATCGACAATAATATGTGCAGCTACAACAAACAGGTCGGTGATAGCAAGAAATGCACTCTGTTTGAAAGCGGGGCTATGCAGGGTGCCCGATGTCAGCTTCGCGGAAAGGATGGGCGGGAAATCCATCTTCTGAAAAACGCCGTGCTGCTGAAGGATAGCAGGGGAGCAGTCGTCGGGGCAGTCGAGGTAATGACCAATGTGACATCGCTGGACATGAAGGACCTCGAAATAGAGCGGTTAAAGAGCGAGCTGATGCACGGATGCGGCTTCATGGGACTCATCGGCATGAGTCAACCTATGCGGCTCCTGCAGGAACAGATAGAGAATGCTGCCTCATGCGACGCTCATGTCCTGATCTCCGGAGAAAGCGGCACCGGCAAGGAATTGGTTGCCGAGGCCGTCCACAGATTGAGCAGACGCGACGAGAGCCCGTTCGTAAAGGTAAACTGTGCGGCGCTAAATGAATTCCTGCTCGAAAGCGAGCTCTTCGGCCATGTGCGCGGGGCCTTCACCGGAGCTGTGAAAGATCGTCAGGGGAGGTTCGAGGCCGCTCATAAGGGCAGCATCTTCCTCGACGAAATCGGTGATATGTCGGCTTCTATGCAGGTCAAGCTTTTGAGGGTCATACAGGAAAAGCAACTCGAAAGAGTGGGTGATCACAAGCCGATCAAGGTGGACGTGAGATTGATAACAGCTACAAACAAGGATCTTGCCAGGCTTATGGAGACAGGCAGCTTCCGGGAGGACCTCTTTTACCGCATAAATGTCATCCCCATTCAGACGCCGCCGCTAAGGGAAAGGCCCGACGACCTACCGTTGCTCGTCTCGCACTTTCTGGAAAGGATCAGCCTTGTGAACAGAAAACGGATACAGAGCGTCAGTCCGTCTGCTATGGAAGCTTTCGAGTCCTATCACTGGCCCGGCAACGTCCGTCAGTTGATCAACACGCTTGAGTATGCTGCAATAACATGCAAAGGCGACACCATAGACCTGCCGGACCTGCCGGAATATCTGTTCAATAAAGGCCGTGCGAAATTAGCACACAAGATCTCCCAGAAGCCCCACAGGGACAAAGATCATATAATGGCAGCTCTCGGCAAATTCAACGGCAACCGCGGCCTGGCAGCCAGACATTTGGGTGTGAGCCGGGTAACGCTCTGGAAGATCATAAAGGAATTGGATATACGGTAACTCTTTATCCACCCCCGGCCCGATCTCAGTTGCCCATCCTGATTTTTTCACAGACTTGATCGACATCCGACTGCACTTGCCACTGTACAAACGACTGAAGGCTCCTGAGCGATCTTCTGGATTCCTTGCTGCCCGATATAAGATATGCCACTACTTCAACATCCGGCACAAGCCCGTACCAATCCAGCGCGTCCCAACAGCCAAGAATCGGGACATCGAAAGCATGCGGCGACCTGCATGCGCCGGACAATTCAGAATTGCCTTCCACATACAATTTAAGGGCGGTAATCAGGGCACTCATCTTCTCGACCGGAGGGATGCCGTTTTCTACCATAATCCCGCTTACCCGACCTTCCGTATTGTCACCGCTGTCACTTTGTACTCGGGAGTCCCTGTTACGGGATCTTTATGCTCGGACGTCAGGATATTTGTCAGCGCATCCCTATGATGAAATGCCAGGAATACATTGCCATTCTGGGACCTTTCAGTTACCCTGGCCTTAACCTTTATTTCTCCCCTTCGCGAACCCACTGTCACCATTTCCCCATCTTTGATTCCGATATTTCCGGCGTCTGATGGGCTGATTTCCAGCAGCTCTTCCGGGAAAAGCTCGGCTATGCCATCGGAACGCCTGGTCATGGACCCGTTATTGTAATGTTCGCGCCGCCTTCCGGTAATCAGGATAAAGGGATAATCGCGATCGGCGGTCTCGCCTGGTCCTTTGTACTCCAATGGGACGAAACGCGCCTTGCCGCCGGGCCTCGAAAATATCTCCTGATAGAGCGTGGCAGTGCCCGGATGATCCTTTGACGGACATGGCCACTGCAGCCCGCCTGCTTCGAGCCTCTCATATGAAACCCCGCCGTATATCGGGGTGAGGCTCGCAATCTCATCCATAATTTCCGACGGATGCTTGTATGCCATCTTATATCCCATCCGGGCGGACAGCTCGCAGATCACCTGCCATTCGGCCATGCCGGACAATGGTTCTATGGCCTTTCGGACCCTCTGTATGCGCCGCTCGCCGTTTGTAAACGTACCATCCTTTTCAGCAAAGCTTGCACCGGGAAGTATCACATGGGCAAAGCGCGTTGTCTCCGTATGGAAAATGTCCTGCACCACGAGGAAATCGAGAGATGAAAGCGCCTTTCTCACATGATGAACATCAGCATCAGTATGGGCTTGGTCCTCGCCAAGGATAAAAAGGCCCCTGAAATTGCCTTGAGCAGCCTTGTCGAGCATCTCGCAGGACTTCAGACCTATTTCAGACGACAGTTTGATGTTCCATGCCTTTTCGAACTTTGAGCGCACCTCATCATTTGTTACCGGCTGGTATCCGGGGAAGGTCGCAGGCATAGGCCCCATATCGGTCGCACCCTGCACATTGTTCTGCCCTCTGAGGGCCATAATGCCGGTCGAAGGCCGCCCTATATGTCCGCAGCTCAAAGCCAGATTCGCTATGGCTATGGCGTTCTCGGTTCCGTTTCTGTGCTCGGTGACGCCAAGCCCGTACAGGATCATGCCGCGTTCGGCTTTAGCATATAAACGCGCAGCCGCTGCAAGGCGGTCGCGAGACACTCCTGTAATTGCCTCTACAGTCTCAGGCGTATATTCAGCCACTGCCTTTTTCAGCTCATCGAGGCCTTCGGTGCGGCGCTCAATAAACTCTTTATTGTGCCACCCTTCTCTCAATATCACATGGGCCAGGCCGTTCAGCAATGCGATGTTCGTACCCGGCTTCAGGTTCAGCCAGACATCGGCCTTGCTCACCAGCTCTATCCTGCGCGGATCACCTACAATTATGCGCGCACCGTTGCGGAGAGCCTTATATACATTAAGCGAAACGATCGGATGGCCCTCCGTGGTGTTGGACCCGAAGATAAACAGCACGTCTGCCCCGGCAATCTGATTGAATGAATTGCTGGCAGCTCCTGCACCTAGCGAGGTGGCCAGCCCGGCCACCGTTGGAGCGTGTCAGACCCGGGCACAGTTGTCGACATTGTTGCTGCCGAGTACAGCACGCACCCATTTCGACATCAGGTAGTTCTCCTCGTTGGTGCAACGCGAAGAAGAAAATCCGCCGACCGACTGCGGGCCGTATTTATCTTTCAGTTCAGCAAACCTGTCTGCGATCAGATTCAGCGCCTCATCCCAAGATGCCGGCCTGAAATCGTCCCCTTCACGGATTAGTGGAGTGGTGATCCTGTCGGGGTGGTGTATAAACTCGTATCCGAAACGGCCCTTTATGCACAAGTTTCCCTTGTTCACTGGTGCACTGAAGTCCGAAGTCACGCGAATGACCTTACCGTTCTTCACATTTAAATAGAAATTGCACCCGGTGCCGCAATAGGTGCAGGTCGTCTTTACCTTCTTCACACCATAGGTCCGGCCCTTGCCCATTGAGGGTTTTTCCACCAGGGCGCCAACCGGACAGGTTGAGATGCACTGGCCGCAAAAGACGCAATTATCAGGATCTCTGGGCGAGCTGAATGCGGTGTCGGGGATGGTCGTAAACCCTCGGCCAACCAAATCGATAGTTCCCTTGGTGACAACCTCATGGCAGATTCGCACGCACCGGCCGCAAAGAATGCATTTGTTAGGATCGAAATAGATAAGCGGATTGTCGTCCCTGATAGGCAGGTGTCTGTGCGGCGCATCGATCGCATCAGGCTTGACATCGTAAAGATATGCCAGTTCCTGAAGATCGCACGCGCCGGCTTTTTCGCACACCATGCAGTCGTTAGGATGGTCGGACAGGATTAACGAAAGGACTGACCGCCGCAGCGCCGTGATAGTCGGGCTCTCTGTAGTGATCTCCATCCCGGCTGACGCGGGCGTAGTGCAGGCAGTCAGCGGGCGGGGCACGCCTTTGATCTCCACCAAGCATAAACGGCATCCGCCGTACGGCTCCAAACGATCATCATGGCAGAGCGTAGGAATATATACACCTGCCTCCCTGCAGACCTCCAGCACGGTCTTCCCCTCACCGGCGGAGACTGTTTTCCCGTTAATCGTTAAGTCCATCTGTTGCCTCCGGAAAAAGCAATTATTTGATGGCGATCAAGCCGAAGGAACAATCCGGCTGCGGTTTCGTTAAGCCATTATAGACATAACGATAAGATAATTTCAAGGGAAGTATCGCCATGAATTCGGACCGTCTTGACCCGTATTCTTTCCGGATGATAAGCTTTGCTATGAAATTCCCTGTCTGCCGCACTGCTGCAATAACGATAACTATTCTCGCTCCGGGTGGAGTTAGTGGCTCATAGACAAAAAAAGTATAATGTGCGTACCAAGATATGGATAGAAGACGATGACGGCAAGGTCGTCTTCGGCTCGGGACGGTTCCGGATCCTTGAAGCCGTTGTCGAACACGGCTCTCTTTCCGCCGCGGCCAAGGCCCTCGGTATGAGCTATCGGGCGGTTTGGGGCAAGATCAAGGCAACGGAAGACCGGCTGGGACGGCAATTGCTCCAAAAACAGAGCGGCGGCGCCAGTGGCGGAGGTTCTGAGCTCACGCCCTTTGCGAAAAATCTGCTGAAAAGCTATGGCAAGCTTCAGATGGCGACCAGGGAAAGGGCGGACAACTTCTTCAAAAAAACATTTGTCCTGAATCCTGCTAATAAGCGCAATGGGAAATAGCGGGAACAATTCACATTTATTCTCTTATAGTCACGATGGATACTTAATACAGCTGTTGGAGAGTCCTCTATGAAACTTAGCCATTTCGATGAAAAGGGCAGAGCGCGTATGGTGGATGTTACTGAAAAAGCGGTTACGTCCAGGGTGGCGGTCGCCTGCGGCTCAATCAGCATGAAAGCCGCAACGCTGAAGCTTATTGAGCAAGGCAAGGTCGAAAAAGGCGATGTGCTTGGGGTTGCTCGAGTTGCAGGCATCATGGCCGCGAAAAAAACTTCTGAGCTGATACCGATGTGTCACCCGCTGAACATCAGCTCAGTAAATGTGGATTTTGTGATCGACGGAAGGAACAACAAAGTTGATATTAACGCCACCGTAAAGGTTACCGGACAGACAGGCGTTGAGATGGAAGCCCTTACGGCAGTGTCAGTTGCGGCCCTGACTATTTATGACATGTGCAAGGCAGTCGATAAAGAAATGGTCATCTCCGAAATAATGCTGCTGGAAAAGAGCGGCGGCAAAAGCGGGCATTTCAAGAGAAAGGGCTAAAGGAAGTGTGTTTCGTGATATTATCGGGAAACTATTTCAATGTATTGTTCGTCCCCTCGCTGCGCTGCGGGCAGGGAACCAGGCACTCGAAGCAGACTCCCCCTGCGGGGCGCCGCTCAGCGCCGCATTAGATTGCAATGAAAGGTGCCGAAACGATCCGAACGGAAAGCTATCTAGCGCAGTTACGAGCCGTTGCGACACGTTACGATTTCCCTCTTGAGGAAATAGAGGCAGTGCAAGATATCATGCAATGGTGCAATGAACGAGGCATTGAAGAAAACAACTCGTGGCGTGTAGGGAAGTGCTTGCGAAACCGAACTAACGGCAAGTACAGAATTTTGTTGGCTGCCGAGATAACGCCTGAAATAAAAAACTCAGTATTGGCCGCTATGGAGTATCGGGGTTTTGGCAATGAAGTATCGAGCTTAGAAGCGAGCGAGAAATTTCTTGAACACTTACTGTTACACGAGATAGCACACGCTAAGCACGAAACCTGGGAAGAAAAAGACTGCGATAAATGGGCGTTCAACGAACTAAAAGGACCATATAAAGGGCACGGTTCTATTTAAATGAAGAAGGACAGCAACAGCAGAAACTGCAGGTTTAATAGAACCGTCCCCTTTTCCATGCTCTGTTGGAAGATTAGAAACTCTGGGAGAAATATGAAACTGAACATAATATTAATATCTATTTCCCTATGCATAGTTTGCAATGCTGAATGCACCACTGGTCCATACGATGTTTTGGCAACAAAAACACAGGGGACCTCTAAAACTTTATCTCCATTACCAATCAGAATAATCAACGATGAAAAAGATGCTCTGCATACAAAAGATCGAGAAGAGAAAACAGATAAATTTAACGATACGTACCTTCAAACACAGGTGATAACAGCTGAGTCTGCCGATATTCAAAAATGGACAAGTATGTTCCAAACTACTATGGGTATTATTGGTGTAATCTTTGTATATTTTACGTACAGAGAAACCAGAAAAACTGCTCAGGCCTCAATAGATGCATCTCGTTCTGCTGAAAAAGCGGCTAAAATTGCAGAATTATCTTTGAATCATTCCGAACGTGCATGGATAGGTTTAGACAAACTTCAATTGACAAATGATCTGAAAGCAGAAGAAAACTTTGAAATAAATTATATAGTTAAAAATTTTGGTCGAGCTCCAGCTCTGAATGTAAGAAAAGTGTTTGAATGGCGAATTGAGCCAACTAGTAAGATTGATAATTTTAACATACCAAAGATACCAGATAATTCAGAAGTTACAGTGATACTGCCAAATGCAAGTGCAACATTTCATCCATTTGTAAATATGTCTCCCATTTCAACAGAGCAGTTCAATAATATTATGAATGGTACGGATACGTTATTAGTCATGTCTGTGTTTGAGTATGAGGATAGCTTTGCCAATAAACACATAACCCAAGAGAGATACTATTACAAAGTTAATAGAAAGTCTTTTGGACCAACACAAAAAGGAAATTATGCAACATAGCTGATTGCAAACAATATCGTTTCCTGTGAAGACTACGGAATTGCTATATCCAACAAGGCTTACGACCTGCCCGAAAAAATGGCAGGTCAAAGTCATGCCGTTCCCTCCCTCCGCTTCGCTCCAGGAGGGAACCAGGCACTAGAAACAGACTCCCCTGCGGGGGGCCGCTCAGCGCCGCATTGTGCCCAAAAAATAATTGACAAAAGGCAGACATTGTCGTAAATATATATTATGAAGATTTTCCGGTGGAATAATGATAATAATGATCAACTTAAATCTGAACGGGGTATTTGTTTCGAGCAAGTTGTTGTCCTTATGGAGCGAGAAGACGTTCTGGACACAATTGAACACCCAAATCAAACCAAATATTCGGGGCAAAAAATCGCTATTGTCAACATCGATGATTACGCTTATCTCGTTCCTTATGTGCAGGAGAGCGATGAGGTTTTTTTGAAAACAATTATTCCCAGCAGAAAAGCAACAAACAAATATATGAGGACACAAGAATGAAAAAACTTATATTAGACCCTGAAGAAAAGGATATTTTAGAGTCATATGAACGCGGCGAATGGAAACCTGTAAAGAATAAGAAGGCGGAAATCGCAAGACTTGGCAGATATGCAAAGAATACATTGCAAAAAGACAAACGAATTAACATTCGTATGTCTTCTAAGGACCTAGATCAAGTTCAAGTTATTGCTGCACAGGAAGGCATTCCTTATCAAACGCTGATATCCAGCATCATCCACAAATACGTATCGGGTTATTTATTAGAAAAGAAAAGAGCATAACCACGCGCTCCACAAGATCAGCGTGAAAGTTGCCCGCGATTTCGGGTTTAGGCAAGTTTTCAGTATTCACACTTTAAGTTCCGGTGCACGGCCTCCCCGTGAGCTTGGGCGTTGTGGTGGTTCTGAAAACTCTAAGGAGACAAGACATATGAATCGGTTATTAAATATATCTAACTTTCTTATCGTGATTGTATGCATCACTACTATCATGGGATGCACAACAACAAAGGACATTACTCGTGAACATAATGGCGCTATTGGCTTGTCTAAAGTTACCGCAGCTACAGCATTGAAGGGAGCAGTAGTTATTCCATATCCTGACTTCACTAGAGATCGTGTATGGTCAATCAATTCAGTAAATGAAACGAGATTCGACTATGGAGAAAACGTTAAGGTTAGAGATAGCCATAAATTAAAGAGTGTCGACGCCGACTTGAATAAGACGACGTACACATACACAGATCAGTACCATACGGAATGGCGTCACATTGGGACAGTATCGTTTGCAGATATCACAAAAATAACTCTAACCACAGATTTTCACGGTGGCTACATAAGTCTCTACGGAAATAAGGGATTAATTATACGTATTCTTTGTGGGAATAAACCTGAAGTATATAACAAACAATTAGCTGCACTTGTTGAATTATGTCCAAATGCTATGTAAGTGTTAATTGTTTAAGAAATAGCTTCTCAACTACAAATACGGAACTGAGAAAACGGGGCAGTGAGAAAGCCTTTACGCTTGGCTTGAGCATAAATCCAATAGAACCATAACCAGGCAATACAGCCGATCGCTATGCTCCGGCTGATTTTTTCGTTGGGCATAAAAGGGAAGAACAACTAGGAAGAAGGATTTCTAGCTAGCGGAATTTTCAACAGAGGAGAGTTCATGCGTGTAATACGATACACAGTTACTGATTTCCATGCACCCGACGAAGAAAAGGAAGGCATCCTTGCCGATTTTGTTTTAGATGCGCTCATCATTCCACATGCAGGAGTCATGCTACCACTGCATTTGTTGAACGACGTGTTACGACAGGGTGGCGGTGATGGTGGGATGGGGCCTGGATGCATATGGGACCCCTTTGAGATCGATGAGACTGAATATCAGGCATTGATTCAAGACCTTGAAAAAAGAGATTCAGAAGAATTAAGGGAGCGTGCACAGTTACGCGAGGGCCGAGTAATCATCGATACTGAATTCAACGATTGTAGGGACCATATTGAATGGCTGACTGCGGTTTCAGGAAAGTACAGACATATGTGATGCCCAACCTTCAGGGTGGAGACGGACGGCTCCGCAGCCTCTCACCCTGAAGGCATCCCCTCCCTCCGCTTCGCTCCGGGAGGGAACCAGGCACTCGAAACAGACTCCCCCTGCGGGGGGCCGCTCAGCGCCGCATTGGCCCGAATAATATAACGACAAATTAAGGAGATAAATATAGCGGTTCCTGACTTTCAGTCTTTCTTCAAACCATTGCTTGAAATTGCAGCCGATGGTAAAGACATTCGATGAAGGAGGCAAGAGAATTAATTGCACAGAATATGAATCTATCAGAAGAAGATCTGAAAGAATGCTGCCCAGCGGTGCACAGACAAAGTACGGCATCGACGTAAAAATCCTGAATCAATATCCTGAATTTGTCGAATTTCACACAATGAAAAAAGCAACGACTAATGAAACTACTGAGCAAGAACGTTACAGCTTGAAACTCCAGAGGAGACACTTCAAAAGGCATATCAGAACATAAGAGGCGATTTAGCCGCAGAAATCCTGGAAAAGATTAAAGGCAATTCGCCACAGTTTTTTGAAAGACTCGTAGTGGACATCATGGTGGCCCTTGGCTACAGCGGCTCCCGCGTCGATGCTGGCAAATCCATTGGACAAAGCGGAGACGAAGGCATTGACGGCATTATAAAAGAGGACAGACTTGGACTTGATGTAATCTATCTTCAAGCAAAAAGGTGGGACGGCACTGTCGGCCGTCCAGAAATCCAGAAATTTGTCGGAGCCCTTCACGGCAAAAGGAAATCTCAGGGCCGATTTTAAACCAATTATAGGTGCATTGAGCAAAGACGCTTCGTTGACCGTCATTTATATCGCAATAAATCCAATAATCGTCTCCGCATCGCAAGCTGTTGCTAATACCACCCCGGAGGCTATGGTACCCGCCCGGCATCATCGCATATGCAGCAGCTATCGAAACGGCTGTTGCCCTGGAAGCTGATTCGTTTCAAAAGGGTCAGCTCGTTATGTGAGGTCCAAACGGCAAACCAGGTGTTAAGACCGCCGGATTCCCGTTTACGGAGAGCAACGGCTTGAGGTTTATTGCCGGAATCGACCCAAAGGATGGTCTGAACA
>Ga0187785_10000458_pt1 | contig 15259 bp, 10 predicted proteins | sample 0815_BV2_4_20_MG_FD_132466 | JGI IMG/M metagenome (GOLD analysis project Ga0187785, IMG submission 132466) | Tropical peat soil microbial communities from peatlands in Department of Meta, Colombia - 0815_BV2_4_20_MG | ecosystem: Environmental > Terrestrial > Soil > Wetlands > Peat | place...
AATCTCCAATTAACCAAAACAGAGATTGCTTCGTCGTTCCTCTCCTCGCAATGACATGATTGGATCCTTCGAATGTGGGCGAGAGTCATGAACGAATCCGACAAAACTTTCGAGAACTGCTTTTTACGCATTCGCCACAAGATGTATAAGATTGCCGGGCTGGGGGCTCTCCTAAGCGAAGTGATGAGACGGCTCTGCGTCGTCCGCAGCGAAGGAGTGCCTCCAGCCTGTGCCCGGAATTGAGTCACCTGCAAAAAAGCGAATCCGTATCACAACAGAGTACGGCGCCCGGAGAATTACCGAATTACCGAACGACCGAAGCAGATCTGGTCTTCCACGGGGCAAGCCGATGTGGTTCCTGCTTTAGAGCTTTTCCGCTCAGTTGATTGTGCCACTGTGAAGGTTATCCATCGGAGTCTCGGGCGGGTTTTCTTTGAATTGAGCTACAGGCAGGGCGTAAGCGAAATTATTGTGGTTCATAAGTGCAAGTATGGTGGATATCCTGACCTGTTTGTCAAACACATGAGGAAGTATTCTCATGATAAACTTGGAGCGGTCTATGTCTCTGGAAATCAGCAATGTCGCCAGTCTAACGGCAAAAAGCAGACGGTACGCGAAATTCACCGGATCGAATTCATTGGAACGTTTCCAGAAGTCCCTCCCCCAATAGTACTTCAGCTTCGTCAATATCGAGTCAAAAGAATACACTGATCTCATGACCCTCCTGTATCCTTGCAGCAGGTCATCCGGAGACATTCCTGCAGGGGAAAAGACAACATGTTGCGTATCATATTCGGTCCAGTCTTTGTGCAGAATCCTTCCCTCTTCTTCAAGACGTTTGAACAACTTGGTGCCCGGCAAGGGAGTGAGAATATTGATCAACGGCATTAATAGGTTTGCTTCCTCAATAAAGCCTATAAGTTCGTCAAATGTTGCCTCGGTATCAAAATCGTAACCCACGATGAATGAACTGTGAACCAATATCCCATATGACTGTATTTTCTTGATTGCCTCAAAATAGTTGTGCCGCCGATTAATCCCCTTGTGCATCATGGCAAGGTTGTCTTCGCATATTGACTCAAAGCCAATAAAGACCGCTCCGCACCCACTCTCTCTCATTAATTCGAGTAGCTCGGCCTCTTCTGAAATGTTGATAGAAGCCTGACACATCCAGTTGATGTTGTGTGGCCGGAGAGCCAAAAACAGTTCCTTGGCGAATGCTTTGTTGGCGATAATGTTATCGTCCGCAAAGAATATCGCTTTTTTCTTCTTATAAGTCGCATCAGAACTGTTGATCTCCTGAATCTCCCGGATGACCTGTTCTATGGTTTTGTTTCTAATCGCCTGTCCGTCAAAGGCGTGGACTGCGCAAAACTCGCAATGGAACGGGCAGCCTTTTGTCGTCTGGACAATATCCAAGAGGTATCGTTCCTTCGAAAGTGACGACCTATCGGGGATAGGAGCAGCTGTTAAATCGGCAGACTTGCCGGCTGTGTACATCCTCTTCAAGTTGCCATTTTCTGCATCCTCAAGGACTGTGTGCCAAATCTCTTCTGCCTCCCCGATTAAAACGCTGTCACAATGAGGAAGAGCATCGTCGGGACACATTGAAGGATGTATGCCGCCTAAGACCGTTTTGGCTCCTCTCGCCCGGTAGCTTTCGGATATCTCATAGGCTCTCTTGGCGAACATGGTCCTTACCGTAATTCCTGCAAGATCTGCTTTCCAAGTATAATCAATAAGTTCGATGTTCTCGTCGAAAACTCTGATCTCATGGTGTGGAGGGGTGAGAGATGCCAAGGTAGGGATGGCCAGGAGATATGAAATATACTTTCTGGAAAGGAGAAATGTCATGCCAAACTTGTAATCGTAGAAGCTCCTTTGAGAGTCAGAGCTGTTCCGTGGAATCACTAACGCTATTTTCATTCTTTTATGTCCACTTCGCCTGAACCCAAAGCTTCGCCGTTGTTGGCGCCATGGCATCGAATATCTGACATGGTACCGTACTTCCTGTGGAAGCGCCACTCACAAGGCATCATGAAATCTCCACCCCACGCGCCTTCATGTCGCGCGGCCGGAACATCCTGTCCGGATTGTCTCGCAATGGGTTTGATCCCATTGCACCGTACGTCGATCCCCTCGGCGATGACTACTTAAGGATCTCGATGTGAAGTACGGAACCGGGAAGAGGAAAACTCATGAAAAGGTCCCAATCTGCATGAAGCGCCAAAGGAACAGCGATGCGGGGGACCTCACGAAAACAAACGGCGACTCTTCACCGTTAGAAATAGTCGCCACAAGATGTAAGCGATCCTCCTCGCAAATACCAATTACAGAAGGCCGGGCAAGAGCTAGCGCCTGCCGACTCCTGCCCCATGCCCATGCTACGTCACAAGCAACCGATTACCATCGGGATCTTCCGCCTCCGCCGTTGCGCCCGCCTCCGCCGCCTCCTCGAGAGTCGGTCCTGGGCTTGGCCTCGTTCACCTTGAGGGGCCTGCCGCCCAGTTCCTTGGAGTCCAGTGCCTGGATCGCCTTGAGGCCCTCCTCGCGGCTGGACATTTCGACGAATGCGAATCCCCGAGACCGGTTAGTAAATTGGTCGACGATGACCTTGGCGGATTCTACTTCCCCGTACGTTGCGAACAGGCCCTTGAGATCCGCGTCGTTGGAATCGAACGACAGGTTTCCGACATAAATCTTGATACTCATTCTCTAGCTCCTTTAGAAAAAGCACACCACACGTTTTGCGAGAGTGCGTTTACGGATACGAAACAAGGGCTCTTTGTGAACGGGGATAAACCGGAAATATTACGGTGTGAATTCCTCGGCACGGGGCCTATGTCCCAGGATCTTAATCCTTGCATGACGCCCGTGGTCCTTGACGCGAGGTCGACTGGAGAAACACAAGTTAAGGTTCACTAATAAAAATATATCACTAAGCTTTTCATGTCAAGCAGTTCTACGTGTAAACTGATATTGGCGCATTATATCATATGCATACCTCTTCGTGTCGGTGAAGCATTTTACTCTTCCGGGGATATTGTCGAAATGCACAAGAGATCGAGACATCGCGCACAGGGGCCTTGGCAATCGCGCGGCGGGGTGCAACTGCCCGCTGCGACCTCAAGCAGCTTGCAAAGGTCAAATGGATGTGCGATACATGCGGGCTCGAGTTGTTACTTTATTGACCGGCGATTCAGCCGAAGCCGAGCCGTGGTCAATCAGCGGCTCACATTTATCACTTGATAAGGAATTGATATGAAACGAATCATACCACCCAACACGACCGTTTTTATCTCCGATTTCTGCAGATCTGTTCAGGGAGAGATTTGCAGCCGCTACCGAGCGCGAAATCCACTCTTAAGAATGTCGGATGTTGAACTCCGCGAATTTTTGGATACCGTTGATTTGGGTTCGGCCTTCGGTGTTGACGACTAGATTTCCTCGGTTCCCCGCTTTCTGGGATAACTGAACATGAATCCTCACGAAAAATTTCGAGAGGTGCATTCAATTCATAAAGGTGTGGCCGTCGCGGGACATCACGGCGAAGGCCGAAGACGCACAAAAATGTCGATCAAGAAACCCGGATGTACCTTTATGAAACTTTCTCCGGTAGTCCGCTGAAAGCGCTCTGAACTATACGGCCGTAATTCCATGCAGGTACGAGAACTGAACACGTGAAATCTCAGCCGGCATCGATGTTGCACCGGGTAAAGCCAAAATCCCGGAGGCACCATTATGATCGGAAAAACCGCAGAACTCCTGATGTTCGGTACACTTCTCGCAAGTCTCGTAGGCGTCGTCATGTTCGCCGCCTGATAGGAATGGGCATTCAATAACGTGAAATCGGGCACTTCTGGTAAGAAGTTCCTCGAAAAACCCCCTCCCGGAAACTTCTATCATGCGCCGGAACTCCCCTTTCCTGGAAGGAGATTTGGGGTTCCGGCGAGTGTTAAAAGAATCTGGCTGACGCGCTGCACGTCTTCTTCGCCCGGGAGGGGAAGACTGTCCAGTAGTGTGTGATCGAATTCAAGGGGAAACAGGGAGAAACCTCCCGTTTCCGCAGCAGAGAGGCTTGCATGCAATGGTACGCGCGGGATCATAGACCAGATTTCGCACAAAAAGAAGTTCGAGAGGAGAATGGGAGTAACGCCTCAGTTACGGACGGGAAAAGACTGTCATTGCGAGCGCAGCGAAGCAATCTCTGCCTTTGAATATCGAGATTGCTTCGTCGTTTCACTCCTCGCACTGACAGAGGTGAGGCACTTCCCCCGAGTAACTGAATGATTACGAATGGGAATAAGATGACTGGCTTTCGCCATGAAAACGGCGCGTACTTCTCTGTTTCACGGCTTTCTTGCAATGCACAGTTCTTCCGGAAACCGGCCGCTATCCTTGCGGAGAACGTTTCTTCGAATGGTCTCGGGATCCAAGGTTCGAACGTAATCGATCGCAGACACATCAAATCCGGCCTGTTCCAGCCTGTCGTAATAGTCGAGACCGTACAATCTGCAATCATCGTACTCGCCGTACGCGATAGCACGCTCCAGCGGAGAAACGACGGAACGGCTACACCACGTGTACGCAAGGGATGTTTCAATGGGCGATTGAATAATGGCCCAACCGCCGGGTTTGAGGACCCGGTGAAATTCGGAGAGTGCTTTTCCGTCGTCCGCGACTTTTTCGAGAACGTGATAACAAAGAATCGCGTCGAACGTATTGTCGTGAAATTTTAGGTCCGTGACGTCCATCTTCATTTCCGCCAGGGGCGAACCGAGATCGATGCTCACGTGCTCCATGGTGGAACACGCAGTAAATTGTGCGTGTAATCCTCGCTCGGGAGCCACGTACAGGAGTTTCATGGGCATGGAGAAGATGTCGGTTTCGTTATGCAAGTAGAGCGAGAGAAGCCGGTGTCTCTGAAAAGATCCGCATCCGGGGCACTCCCGGTTTTTGCCGTAACGCACAAATGTGCTGAAACGGCCGCCACAACAGGGACAGATGAATTCTTCGCCTGCATAGGCCACCGATCGTATACAGTAGAAAACATTCATCGCGAATCTATACAGCATCGCAGGAATTCTGTACCGGACCAACGAACGGGCCAAAGACACCATCTGTATCTGTAGCCATAAGCGGCATTCCGATACCTTGGAAGCCACCGGCGAAAGATCGATCCAATCAGAAGCAACAGGTATTTTGAGATGTTCCCGCACTGGCATACCATACAGTAAATTTTGCTGTACAGTAGCATAGTTGCGGTCATTTGTCCACAATTTGGATTATGGTCTGGGATTACCTTCGGAGCAGAAGTCTGCGACTGCTTTCCTAAAATCGATAAACGTGGTCCCCGTCGGGCTCGTGGACCAACCCTCGTAATTGAGTTTTCCTGCATGAGGGGGAACAGTGTAGTCCCGATCGGGCGGCAACTGCCTGTACGGTTCTCCCGTCTGGAGCATTCTTTTTTTGTTCAGAACGAGCCGGAACGGGAGCATGTCTTTCCATTGGCTGGCATACTCTCGCATGGCCAGATGTTTGATGCGCACCGCCGTTTCAGTGAGACGAGAATATACGACCTCTTCCATACACGGATAGAAGGTGTTGATGCGCCACCACCAGAAATAGAAGGGGCCGCTCCTGTTATAGAGAGGAAATTCGTAGAGCCCGGCTCTGGATCCGGTCTGTTGGTATGCCATCCGGGTGAGGAAGTTTAATGCGTCGTGATCTATATGGCCGCCTTCATACGCTGTGGTGAAAATCCTCTCGGGGTTGAGTTGGACGACGATTTTCGCCACTTTGTCTGCAGCCGTTGGAAGAATACCGAGCAGCCCCCGGTTTGGTAATCTCAACAGATGGATGCCGGATTCAGCTACGCCAACGATCCTCATCGCCTTGCAGAGTTCCGCTTCCCGCATGGCGGGGTCTCCCCTGGCGTCGCCGGATGTGAGCCACGCGGCATGTACTGTATGTCCGGCCTTCACAAGCATGCTCATGGTGCCGGCCACAAACACATCATCGTCCGGATGTGCAAAGAGAAACAGATCGGTTGACAAATGAGGGTTTCCGTTCAAGGCATCGTCTTCCAGTCCAGGTCGCGTTTTCACCCTTCAGCGGTCCTGGCAGTGGCTTGCTCGTGGATGAAGCGCGAGGATGCGAATCCGGAAGACGGGCGCTTCATACCGTTTCGCTTTCAAAAACGTGAAATCGGGGAGACACTTCTGTAAGAAGTTCTTACTTTTTCGAAAGCGTGTCAGTATCAGTCGTTCAAGATAGACTTCTCGGGCACAATTTTTCCATTCTCAAGCTGATGGGTTGGAGGTCGACACACGGGTCCGCAGGATTGGAGCGTATGACTCCATACCCCTTCTGCCTGTACCGCTCATCATCGTGCATCACAATGGCCTTGGGAATGAATTTCAACTGATATCCCGCATTGAAAAGGCGCCGGGAGAAAGAAACGTCTTCTCCCTGATAGAATCCCAGGTCATCATTCCATGAATGTTCCAGGAAGATCACGTCCTTGTATATACCATACCCTCCGGTCATATACTGGCACTTGTCGAACATTTCGTGGTAAGCCCTGAGAAATGTGAAGTTATCTATCAGGTTCACCCAGTCGCAATATCTGGAGAGATCGGGATTGAGTATGATTCCCGTGGCGATATCGAAGTCGCCTTTTATTTCATTGACGGCTTGTGCCCATTTCGGGTGGAGCAGAAAGTCATCATCCAGGCTCACGAACTTGTTGAATCTCGCTTCCTTGGCAAGGACGTTCCGCATGGCTCCCAACCTGCCTTCAGAGGCTGCTTCGTCCATGGGGAATTTTCTGACATCCGAATATCCCGGGACGTCGGCCACAGAACCGGCAATCAGAATCTCGAAGGAATCGGATGTCAAATTCTGCGCCCTGATGGACTCGATCAGGCTGGCAAGCTTGTGGTTTCTCTTTCCATTCGTGATAATCCCGAAACTGAATCCCTTGGATTTGTATGATTGTCTGGTCTTGCCGGGAAACGTGGGTGGAAGCGCTTTCCCGAAATCGTCCAGAAGCTCCAGCCTCTGGGCGAGGGTGAGCACTTCCAACCTGTTGATTGCAGCTATATTTTCCTGGATTTCGTTTCGCAGGATGTCGATTTCTTGTCGCAACATGGCAAGCTCCCGGTCACCGGATCCTTGCAAATCATTGCGCAGAATTTCCATTTCCTGTCTTATGGTGTTGCGATCGTCGGTTTCAATTGATTGCACTTCCTTGCGGAGCATTTGGATTTCTTGCTTCAGCGCGTTGATTTCTCTGCTGTCACCGTTGGGGAAAATGCGTTTCAGGAAAGAACCTATTCTATATCTCAAGTTCTGGGTGGTCATAACTCTTTCCTCCTGAAGATGAATCTTCAGCGGAAATAGGGCGGCTGAATCAGCGCCCGGTGCAGCCCCGAATCGATACCCTGGAATCCGGACATATGAAACCACAATAAAGAAAGTCGGCGCCTCTTCGGTTGCTGTTCGTAGGGGCTACCGACCATATATTCGATTGATTGTACGACATTGGGGCTTCGCGAGGACACCCCGCACCTCAGGCCGTCAAGATTCATTTTGGATCACCAGAAGTCGGCCTAACCACGTATAATACGAGAATTATAGTCATATTTCAACACATTTTTGACCACATACGTATCCATTCAGTTACGGGTGGGAAAAGGTTGTCATTGCGAGCACAGCGAAGCAATCTCTGCCCTTCAATATCGAGATTGCTTCGTCGTTTCACTCCTCGCAATGACACGGAGACAAAGGTTCCCTCCCGAGACGGAAGGCTCATACTGGAAGGAGCTATTCACTTGCACTGGACTGCAGGAACTCTCGGAGGTTGTGGCTTGTGTCGATTTGCCGGCATCCGGCATTTATACCATTTCGCTGTCAAAAGAGTGAGATTGGGGGGATCCTCTTTGTAAAGAGTGTCCCGCCTAAACCCCCTCCCAGAAACTTCTATCATGCGATGGAACATGCATTTCCGCTGAGGAATTGCATGTTCCAGCGAGTGTTAAAGTTCTTGAGGTGGGGTTCGGGGAGGAACTTCTTACAAGAAGTTCCTCCCCGATTTCACGTATTTGAAAGCGCATTGGTTTTACTCCACCAACCGAAGAGCCTTCCAGTGCCCCGATCGGAAGCGCGCCCGGAAAACGATGCCCAACAAGATGGCATACAGCGTGAGCCATGCCCAGGCTGCAAATAATCCTGTGTGCCAGTATTCCACTATGAAGTAAACCGGAGGCACAAAAATGACCCAGGCAGTGAAAATCTGCGCCCACATGGCGAAACGCGTGTCACCGGCTCCCTTGAGAGCCCCGGAATAAATGATGAACATCGTATCGAAAACGGTGTACACAGCTACGAAACGCAAGAGCACCGCCCCTCTATCCGCCACCGGACCGAATGCCATGTCCGGGTGTTCCCGGGATTTGAACACGTCCAGGAAACTGTCGGGAAAAAACATGTACAAAGCGGCCAGCACCGCTGTGTAGCCCAAAGCCAATTTCAAGGCGGAATGCACGCTCCTTTCCGCGTCCTCGGTACGATTCCTGCCAAGGTATTCTCCCACCAGGGTCGCTGTTGCCGTGGACATGCCCACCATGGGCAGGAAGGACAACATCTCGATGCTCAAGACGATATTCGTCGCGGCGAGATCGACTTCGCCCAATCGCCCCACCAGGAACACGAATACGGTGAACGCGGATATGTCGAGGAAAAATTGCAAGCCGGCCGGCACGCCGTATCGAATCAGAAGAAAAAACAATTTCTTGTCGAATGCGTATCCTTCACGCGTCCTGTAGGACACCTGGTACCGCTTGGACAGAAAAAGGACCCCCCAGTATATCGCCGGGATCACCCCGGTCACCGCGGTGGCTACCCCCGCCCCGCGTATTCCCATTTCGGGACAGCCGAAGTTCCCGAAAATAAGACAATAATCCAATAGCGCATTGGCGGCGTTCCCCGCCAGGTTTCCCCACATGACCACCATGGTTTTGCCTCTCCCCGAAAAGAAAGACGACAAGCTCGCGTTCAGGGGGAGAAAGACGCCGCCCAACATCAGGATCGAGAAAAATTCCTTCTCCAGTTCACTGACATGGTGCCCGTGACCGCTCCAGGCAAAAACGGCGTTCCCCAGTTGGATGGACTCGAGCATCAGAGGGGCGCACAAGACGGAGAACCAGACGCCCTGCCACACGGCACGGCCGCAGGCAGGCTTGTTTCCCGATCCGTGATGCTGGGCTACAAGTGTGTTTACGTACTGTGCAGTCCCCAGAAACGGGGAGCAGATGGCGAAATAGGTTATTCCGCCCGGTGTTGACGCTGCAACGGCAGCCTGACTGTACCAGGACAGAAACATCCGATCCACGAATAACATGAGGGTGAGAGAGGCTGTGGAGAGAACCAAGGGGACCGCTATGGACAAGACTTCCCTGAATCCGCCCGCGTCGGATTGCGGCAATTGGGACATGACTCAAGGATGGTCCGGAGCAATGGAATTGAATGAGCCTGTGAGCATTGCGGGCACGCTATTTCTTTTTGAGCCGAGAGAGAAAAGAGCGAATCTGGTCCATGGATGATGGTTTTTCGCTTTTCGTATCTTCTTGTTCCGTATTCGCCGGCATCTCTTCCAGATGGGCTGGAGTCGCCGCGACCGTTTCCTCCGCTTCGTCATCATCGTCAACGTAGAAATGATTGCCCGTGGTGCTGAGGGGATCTCGGGACCGTTTCGACGGTGCGATTGCCTCAACCTTGAATCCGCAGGCAGGGCACTGGACAAAACGGTCCGGATGCGGATGACTACAGTTCGGACAGATGAAGAGGCCGGAAAGAAACTGGGATTCCTTGGCCAGGTCCCTTTGCACGGTTTGGGCTTTGCGCCTTGCCAGATCGTCTTGCGTGATGATGTTCTTTGCCAGCAGCGCCTTGATAAGATTTACGAAGCTCCTGGCCGACAACGCGTACTTTACCCTCAGTTCTTGATCCGTCAGGCGGCTCGACTTGAAATCGTCAAGAAATCGGCTTAGAGGTATTTTTCCGCGAGTTCCCTGTGCGGCATCCGACATAGTGCTGACTCTCGTCGGTAATAACTGGAGCTTTTCCAAAAATTACTACCAAAACAGTGCAGGCCAACCAGAAGCTGTAGCTCATTTCCACGATCATTCACGCACAGCATGTGCGGTCGAGCGCCCGTCACAAGCGCTCGCGGAATCACGCAACTTTTTCTAGCAGAGAATATCCCCGAAGAGTTTTCATGGCAGGGAAGAATTGACCGCTTTTTTCAAGACAGGCGAATACTTCCAGGTCACTACCCTGCGAGCATCAAGAATCAGTTCCTCGCCTGTTTGCGGGTTACGCCCGCGTCTGGAGTGCTTGGACTTCACTGTCCACTTTCCGAAACCGGAAATCATGACGTCTTCACCGGCTATTAGTTTATTCTTTATGATGTCCAGAAGCTTTTCGACAATCTCGGTCGCTTCTCCCTTCATAAAACCGCAGTCATCAGCGATTTTTTTCGCTATATCAGCTTTCGTCAGAGTCATTACACCCTCCCACATTGCAATAAACAAAGAAATGGTTGTCCCGGTTCTTATAGCAACCGAAATAGCAAAAGGCAAGAAATTTCTCAAGCTTCCGGAGAACCCGGCTCCTGTTGATCCCCAGCGTTCCCCCTGGAAACAAGTGCGTTACCGTGAAAACGTTCATTGTGAAAACGTTTCGTTGTCCGATTACGTCAAGGGTTGAATGAGTCTGCCGATGTATCCTTGCCGTTTGAGGGCTGCCTTCATCATTTTCGTAATGTCCGTAGGCCGGAACATAAAACGAATGCCCGTATGCAAACCCCACTGATTGGCGGCGCGAAAATACCGCCAGTACGGTCGAGGCATCTTGAATAGCGAGAACACCGCAGCAGCGATCCTTGAAAACACGAGAACTCTTTCATCAAATCCGAGATATATCTCCGGGCACTCTGATGCCGCTTTCGTCATCTGATCCACCGCCCGGTCAAGATCCAGCTCTTCGGACAGATACCATAAGGTTTCCAGCGGGTCTGCCACTGGCGGGACAAAACCTTCTTTCACAGCGATATCCCACAACTGTGTGCCGGGATACACCCGTACGCCCATGAAAAAATGCGCCACATGGGTGACCGGACGATCCCGCTTCTGCAGGTAGTTCAGCGCGAAATCCAGCGACTCCTGGAGCGTCTCGTTGGTCTCTCCGGGACCGCCCATCATGAAGAACCACCAGGCAGCAAACGCCGTCCGGTTTATTGCTTCCGCCGCCAGAATAACCTCATCCGGGGTGAAACCCTTCCTATAGTTTCTCAGCATACTCGCCGAAGCGGATTCAGGGGTAATCATGAAAGATCTGAATCCTGCCCTCCACATCAAATCCAAATAAGACGTGTCCAGGTTTTTGGGATGGACGCCCATTGCGGTAAAATCAGCTTTCCAAGGCCTTCGGACGATTTCTTCCAGAATCGCGACTGAGTGCTCCAGCGGATCGTTGAACACGGAGTCCACGAACTCAAAGCTTTTCGGCCGATATTTGAAGAGCGCCTCTTCCACCTCGTCCACCACTTCGACGGGCGACCTGAGGCGTAGCTTGTTGCCCTCCAGGGATTGGTTGTATGTGCAATACACACAATGCTGTTTGCAGCCACGTTTGGTCTGAATATTGTAGCTGCTTCCAATTTTGAGATAAGGGCCGGTGTCTATCCATCGCCCGAGGTCCGGCGTCCCGCTGTTGAATTCCGGCAATCTCGGCCTGGTGAGGAGGAAGGTATCCTGAACGATCATTCCCACGCCGGGGATTCCCCGAGCCGATTCTCCCGCACGGATTCTGTCAAGCAGTTGAACGAAGCTGTCTTCGCCGTCCGCAACAACGATAAAGTCCGCCTTCAATAACCTGAGTATGTTCTCAGGCATCAAACTGGCTCCTGAACCGCCGATCACCAGGGGCACGGAAGTGATGGCCTTGATGTACTCGGTAATTTTCACGAGTTCAGGAATGTAGGACACCGGATGGAGCATGTTCACGTTGTCGATGTTCCGGATGGACAAGCCGATCACATCCGGATGAAAAGAGCGAATGTCTTTTATCAGAAACTTTTTCAAATTATTGGGAGCAAAACACAGGTCGAGAATCCTGACCTCGTGTCCTGCAGCTTCGGCAGCACCAGCCACATAGCACAAACCGAGGGGCGGTGCGGCCAGGAGATCTCCTTTCCTGTTGCTGTTAATCAGAAGAACACGCAATTCATACCTCCTTCTGGTCTTGCCCCTGTGAATAATTAACCACAGCCGATCTCTCAATTCCTGGAGCACCGGAGTGAAGAGCCGCAATTGAAACCCAGCCTTCTCCCCTTCGGAAGGAACGAACCGTCAGGCCGCACGGTTCGCAAGAACTATACTGCTCCGGGCTTCTTTCAACATGCGCTTCGGAATATGCCTGTCCCTGTTCAAAGGACGTGACCCGGATTTTCACATGCAGAGGATCCAGCAGGTGGAATCCGCTGCCCACGGCCTTCACGGCAGCCTCCTTCGCCGACCAGATCAATGCTGCGGACGTACTGATCGGACCTGCGCCGGCTGCGATGGAACAAGCAGCTTCTTCTTCGCAAAAAGCGCGATGAAACGGGTATGGCTCCAGAAATTCATGAAACTGGGTCACGTCAATTCCGATCCGAGCGTCGAGGCACAGTGCTGCCCAGGTTATCCCCGGAACATGGCTGAACGAGATACTACCTTCTTCTCGCCCGGCAATCATGAGATGCAGCTTACCCAATCGGTCTCGAGAGAGCTCGATCGACTCTGGCTCGTTTATCGTTGTCCCGGAGCCCGGCAGCGAATGACTATGCTTCCAAAGGCTTCCTGCAAGCAGCCGCTTCAGCTGGTGCCGGTCATGGGTCGTCTCCGGACTTTGCCTCTCTAGAGCGCCGTAGGTCACACGGTGCAGTCCCACGAAGGCTGACGCAAGCTCCGGTTCATCGGGTGCGCGGCCCGCGACAGGGGCTAAATATTGCTTCTCGTAAGTTCGGTGCGGGATTTCATGACCAAGAGAGATTGCTTCATCGCTGCGCTCGCAATGACAGGGCCGAGCAGTGTCATTGCGAGTGAAGCGAAGCAATCTGCTCCGACAAAAATGTGGGACCTGATTCGAGAAAACCGGTAATAAGTCTTTCCGGACCGAAATCATTTGGAAAACCATCTCATCATGATATCTTTCGCGAGCATCACCACATTTCCTTCGGCGTCCACACCGCGAGCGTCCCAGGTGATGCCTTCATCATTCTGCTGTCTCATGCGAGCTTCCAGAAGAATTCTTTCACCATCAGCACATTTCCGCGAAAATGACATTTCGCCTATTTTGAACGGAATCATTGACCTTTGCTGGTGGGGGTCTCTCATGGCGATATAGAAATTTACGACCTGCATGAGCGCTTCCAACAGATACGGGCTGTATTCGTACCGGGCGTTGTTCTTGTCCGCGAAATCCACACTGTGACGATAGGTAACAAATCCCCGCACCGCGCCCGGTGACGTTCCGTCCAGCTTTTCCAGGACTCGATACCTTCCGAGAAGATCCGTTCGGTTCGTGTACCATTCGAGGACTTCAGCGTGATCCATTGGCCTGCTGTCCAGCTCTTCAAGGGTGACCGGAAATCCGGGCATTTCCAGCGGAATGGTCTTGTTCTTCTGTCCCAGAATCACCAGAGCGCGATAGTTGTCATTCATGCGTTCCATCACGCGGCCGGAAGGGGAAATCTCCCTGGTTGACAGTGTCACCTCGCACACAACGTGGCGACCCGCATCCTGAACCCTGCGACAGGATATCTCGGAACGCCGTTCAACGCCCGTGGGGCATTCCAGGATATCCAGAAACTCGGCGTTCGTTATCGAACGGATTGCAAGATGGGGGTACAGCATGCGGCACGTTTCCATGAACGTTTCCACGGCCATGATTGCCGAAACCAGGGGATGCTTGAGGAATTTGAAAGGCTTATGGTCGCTGATCCACAAGTCCCGGTGGAGACTGAAGGCTCGGCCCGCAACAATTTCCCCTTTTCCGAGACCCATAGAGTGAACGGAATCTATCATGGGCAGCGCTTCCCGGTCGAACCGGACGGCCGCGGTATTGATTCCTTCCTCCTGTGGCTCGGAGTACGACGCAGCGAGGTTGACGGTGCTCACATCCGGTAAGGTCCTCATGAACAATACCCACACGTCCTTGGCAGGAGCAACGAAGAGTTCCCGGCAAAAAAGCGCCGCCAGTTCGTCGGCATGGATATAGGCTGCATTCATGCGCTTCATCAAGGTCTTGATTTCCGGGTCCTCGGCCATTCCTGCCCCCTCGATGGGCGGGAGCATCAGGGCTTTGAAAAGCACCGAATCGTTCTGTTCATGCAGAAGAGTCATGAGCGCGGCCATTATTCTATTGCCCGCGGAATAATTGGATTGTCCGGGATTCCCTTGGATCGAGGCCACAGAAGACAGGCACGTGAAGAATTTCAGTTCCGAGCGCTTGGCAGCCTTGAACAGATTCCAGGCCCCCAGAAGCTTGGTGTCCACAACACGGGAAAAGTCCTCACCGCTCATCTGCTTGATGAAGCTGTCTCTCAAGATTCCCGCGGCATGGACGATGCCGCTCACTTTCCCGAATCGTTTCACGATTTCCTGGAACACTGCATCCACGCGCCGCGAGTCATTCACGTCGGAACTGAAATAGACCGCGTCAATACCGGAGGCACGGAGGTTCTGTATGGTCCTGGCTATTTCCACGCCCTTGAGGGTTTCGGAAATTTTGTGATTCCGCTCTGCGGCAGACAGGGGCGCTCCCGCAGTGGAAAGCAGTTTCTCCACCGCTTCCCTTTCGTCGCCACCCCTGGCGATCAATTGGCGAAAGTCGATTCCGGGGTCGAGAACCGTTCTGCCGAGAAACACCAGTTTGCAACCGAACGGAACGAGACTGCGGGCGAGAAACGGCGTGATTCCCGAGCATCCGCCTGAAAAAACGACGACGTCTTCAAGGCCGAGTTGCAGTCTCTGAGACTCCATGAATTCGGACGGAGACAAGACGCCTTCCATCGAGTGCACCTGATCGCCGTGGTATATGATCTCGACAGTTTTCCGGCTCCTGTCCAGTGCCCCACGGATTGCATCCCGAAGGTCCGATGCCTCGTCCAGTCTCACCGAACGGAATTGCACGCTGGAAAATTCCTGGGCTGCAC
>Ga0187785_10000459_pt1 | contig 15246 bp, 16 predicted proteins | sample 0815_BV2_4_20_MG_FD_132466 | JGI IMG/M metagenome (GOLD analysis project Ga0187785, IMG submission 132466) | Tropical peat soil microbial communities from peatlands in Department of Meta, Colombia - 0815_BV2_4_20_MG | ecosystem: Environmental > Terrestrial > Soil > Wetlands > Peat | place...
ACTGCAGAAAAATAGGTTCCAGGGGTTTTAAATATTGAAATATTGAAAGCCCAGCCTAAAAATATTATTAATCCACCAATGAGGATTATATATGCAAATATTTCAGATAAATTTTTCAATTTTGATATAACAGCATCATTTTGTTCTAAAGGCATTAAATCCCCTAAAAAAGTTAATTTAATACTAACTACAATATAGAATAGATATCCATTAGTGATATAAATAGATTTATGAATAACCTAATTGTCGCTAATAAAAATAAATATAAAAAGTCGGTAATTTAATCCAATTTAACAGGTAACTTTCTTAACCAACCGATATCACTCTTGTACAGCATTCGAATATCTTTAATATCCAACCTCATCATTGCCAATCTTTCAATTCCAAGACCAAATGCTGCAACTGGCGTTTTAACACCAAGAGGCTCTAAAACCTCAGGTCTAAACATTCCAGCACCTCCAAGTTCTATCCATGTATCTTTATCCGGAAGATAAATCTCACATTCCACCGATAAATATGTGTAAGGGAAATATGCAGGTCTAAACCTCACTTCAAAGCCCAATTTATAATAAAATTCTTTTAAAATACCTAAAAGATTTCTGAATGTGATATTTTCATCTGCAACAATTCCTTCAACTTGATGAAATTCAGGAAGGTGCTTGTAAGTAATTGTTTCCCTTCTGAAAACTCTTCCAACAGAAAACATCTTAAGAGGCGGTTTATTTTCTGCCAAATGCCTTGCAGAAACACATGTTGTGTGAGTTCTAAGAACTGATTGTTTTGCAACATCAATATCCCAAGAATAGCCCCATCCTTCTGAACCAGTTAGTCCCCCAGTTTCATGTGCTTCTGAGACCTTATCAACAAGTTCTTGTGAAGGTAAATTTACTTCTTTAGGTTCCTTTATGTAAAAAGTATCCTGCATTTCTCGTGCTGCATGATCTTGAGGTTGGAAAAGACAGTCGAAATTCCAAAAAGCTGATTCAAGAATTGATCCCTGTGATTCAGTGAACCCCATTAAAAGGAATATTTGCCTTATATCTTTAATTGTTCTCTGTAAAGGATGCATTTTCCCAGGAAAAGTTTCCGGATGTTCTGCATGGACATCATAACCCCTAAATTTCAACTCTTTCCATGAACCTGTCTTTAAATGCTCATGAGTTAACTGAGTAGCTTCTTCTCTTATTTCAATTCCCATATCCAAAAGCTCTTTACCCTTTTCAGTCACCTTCAATTTAAATTTAGGCTCCTTTTTAACTTCTAATATCCCTTTTCTTTTCTTTAAAAGGTCAAATCCATCCTTAAATAACTTAGAAGGATTGAAGAAAAGTAATTTGTTCACTTCAAGAATTTTTTCAAGTAATAGTTCGTCCCCATATTCCTCGCTAACAGCTTTTCTTCCGTCATCAGTGATTTGAACGTTACCTCTATCTATAGTGGCCCATTTTTTCTTACGTAACCAACCAATGGCTACTTTAACTTCTGAAGAATCTAAACCTGCTTTAGAAGCCATATCTCCCATAGGAATCATATCTTCTTCGTTTAAAACTTTTAATACTCTTCTTTCGGGCAGTCCTTCCTCTGCATATTCTTTTCCAGTTTCACTTAAACTTATAACCTCATCTACATCTTTTTGAACATGAATAAGACCTTTGGATTCTAAAGATCCTGAAGCACTCATGACAGATTTAATATCCATTTCCTGAGATTCAGCAATTTCTTCAGGTTTTGCTTCGTAATTTGATGCTTCCAATCCCTTTAAAACCTTTTTTTCATAAATATGTAATTCATCGATGATATTTTGAAGCATTTTATTCTTCTCCCATTTTAAATAATTAGTTATAATATCTATTTTTTATTCACATATTAAAGTTAAAAATTATTGACTCAATTCATCCAGAAACGCAACCATTATTGCTGCAGCAGTAATGTCTGCAGTAGTTCCTGGATTAAACTTATTTTTTAAAAGCTGTTTATCAAACTGGCGGATTAAAAGTTCTCCTTGAGAATTTAGTATTCCCCCATTTTGTAGTATAGAATCAGCGTCGGCTGAAATGATTCTCGCTGTATCCATTCCATATTTCCTCGAAATTAATGTATCTGGATTCTGGGCCAAAATAGTTAAAAATGTTTGGACAGTTGCTTTATTTATTCCATAATCTGCTTTTATCTTTTTAAATGTAGGGAAACCAGTTTCAAATGTGACAGTCATTCCAGTTGTAAGTTCCTCTGATAATAAATCCCATTTGGCAGACATTTCAAACACTTTAAACATACTTATATCTTCTTTTATAATTTTTCCCCTTGCTTCTGCGTCTGAAACATCCAATTCTTCCTGTTCGCCCATTCCACCTGCAGCAGCAGCGTTAATTGCATCGTAAAGATTAATAGCATCCTTAGAAGTAGTCGCTTTCATTATTCTTTCTACATTTTTCCTAAGTTCATATACATCGCCACTCATTCCAGCAGCAGCAGATAATGGGGCTAAAAGAATTATAATACCCAAATTAGTGTTGTTTCCAATCCATTTGTCGGTTTCAAATACCGCTTCCTTTATTATTTCTCCAAGTCTTATTTTATGGAGAGAATAATCATCTTTATATTTTTTCCCTCTTTCAGCGGCTTTTTTCATAAAATCTCCGATTACAATCCCGCTTATAAGGAAATCTTCAAAAATCATGTCGTCGAAGTCCTGTGTACGATGAACATTACCTGGTTTTGGATGACCGCTCACTTCAAGAACAGATGCAATTTGTGCTATTTTACCGATTAACTCTGGATTCATGTTATTTTCTCCAACTGTCATTGTATTTCAATATTTATATTAATCTATTTGTTATACTGCTTTAAAAATTCAGGTGCAAAATGAGAAATGATAAGATCTGCACCTGCACGTTTTATTGAGGTTAATGATTCAAATATAATATCTTCAGTGATGTATCCGGCTTCTATACCTGCCATTATCATGGAATACTCACCACTTACCTGATAAGCAGCAGTAGGCATTTTAAAATTGTCTTTAATAGATTTTATAACATCAAGATAAGATATGGCTGGTTTTACCATTACAATATCTGCTCCTTCAAGTATATCGAGTTCAGTTTCCCTTAAAGCTTCATCTATATTTGCAGGGTTCATTTGATAAGTTTTTCTATCACCAAAACATGGAACAGAGCAAACTGCTTCTCTAAAAGGGGCATAATAAGCTGATGCGAATTTAGCAGCGTAAGACATTATCAGTACATCTTCAAACTTATTGTTATCAAGTGTTTCCCTTATAGCACCCACTCTACCATCCATCATGTCTGACGGTGCTATAATATCAGCGCCAGCTTCTGCGTGAGATAAAGCAATTTTAGAGAGGTATTCCAGGGTTTCATCATTGACTATCTCATCTTCTTTAATTATCCCACAGTGCCCGTGTGAAGTATATTGACACATGCAAACGTCTGTAATTACAACTAAATCAGTTTCTTCCTTTATTCCGTAAACTGCTTTTTGAACAATTCCATCGTCGTCGTAAGCTGATGATCCTGTTTCATCCTTTTTTGCTGGCATTCCAAATAAAAGAATAGAAGATAGCCCCATCTCTTCAAGCTTTTTTGCTTCATCTACTGCATCATTTAGGGAATATCTGTACTGGCCAGGCATCGTATCAATATGTTCCTTTTGGCCGTCTTTTAAAGTTTCTTTAATGAACATTGGATAAATAAAATCCTCTCCATTAAGTTTTGTTTCACTTAAAATATTCCTTATTTGAGGATTTTTTCTTAATCTTCTCATTCTTGTAATTGGAAACTGCATTTAATCACCAGTAAATTTTTAAGAAATTTTATAATAGTTAAAAATTATCTATCAATTAAAAAATATTGCTCTCATGTAATATATAAATAATCATAGAATGACATAATAACTATTTCCGGGATTTTACACAAATATTTAAGAGATATAAATGAAAGAATCATGTCCATAGAATAATAGCACATTAATTCAGGTGAAAAAAATGCCATACTTAATCTGCGAAGAATGCAATATTTACTATGAAATTGAAGATGATTTTGACCTGAGAGAACTTGAAAACTGCGGAGAATGTGGTAAAAAACTGAAATACTATGAAACTATAGATGAATATTACAATGAAAGCGATCAAAATCAAATAGATACTGAGGATTCTTATTCTTCCCCAGTCAATGAAAGTGATGAACATCAACCAAATAACGATGCCCATCAACTTTCAAAAACCAATGAGAATAGTCAAAATAAACTCATAGATACTGATGACCATTACTCCCCTGAAACCAATGCAAAGTATAATCCGAAAGATACTACTGGTCCATATTATCCTCAAATAAATCAAACTAATAATTACAACTTAATCGCTATTTCAGGATTTATAATTTTACTATTAGGTATAGGAGTTCTTATATTTGCATTTATGTCCCCTTTTTTGTTTTTATCCCAAAATATAGGTACTTTAAACTCTACATCATCTTTTCAAAGCATTTTAAATGGTTTTACCCAAGTAGTAATGACTTATATCCTATCATTTGTTCTAATAATTTCAGGTTTGTTCATTTACTTGTTCGGTAAAAAGAAAAACCATGACGTTAAAAAAAGTAATGAAAAAGTGGAAAAACGCTCGCATTATCTTCACAGACTGCCTGAAGGATATTTTATTTTAAATAAAGTCAGAATTCCATTAAAAAATATTAATTTCAGTCATGTTATTATTGGACCAACAGGAATATTTCTAATTAAAATTAAAAAGCTAAGTGGAAATATTGTCGTTAATGAAAACGAATTGCTTACTGGAACAGGAAATAATAAACATATTGCTGGAAATCCTGGAAGAAAATTGAAAACAGAAACTATTGAATTAAGCAGATTTTTATCTTCAAAAGGCTTTGATATTTCCCATTTAAAAATAAGCACCATATTAGCATTTTCTAATGATAATTTCCAAATAGAGAAAGCACCGTCCTTCTTTGAAGTGCTTAAATTAGAAGAAATAGATGATTTTATAGTTAATTCCCGGCGAAAAATGGATGAAACAGATGTAATTGAAGCAATGGTTCTACTGGAGCCGTATTCTAAGGAAGTTTTCAAAACATGAATAATTCATCTATATTCCATTATCACGTCAGAAAATTAATTTAATTCAATACATTAAATGATAAACTTTATTGGATCATTTAAGAAATTCAGAACATTTCAAAATAGCACTTTTAATTTATTAAAAATAACTTTCTTTGATATGAATTATTAAACAAACTTGAAATGTATAAAATTAATAATATAAAACTAAAAATAAAATTACAAAACTTAAAAATTGACAAAAAGAGGCTGAAATCGTGGCAAATGTAGAAGGCCCTGAAAATTATATCTGTTTTAAGCTTAATAAAGTAAGGCGCAAAATACATAGATATTATGAAAGTAAATTAGCTCCTTTTAACATTACCCCCGTTCAATTCTATGTTCTAAGTGCTTTGTGGGATAATAATGAAATAAAATTTAAAGATCTGGCACTAAGGTTAGATATGGACGGTGCAACTTTAACTGGAATTCTAGACAGAATGGAAAAAAGCAATTTTATAGAAAGGAAAAAGGATCCAGATGACCGTAGATCAGTCCTTGTATGTTTAACAGAGAAGTCAAAAGAAATGAGACCTCAAATGATAGAGATAGCTCAAAATCTCGATGAAGAGTTTAGAGATAAAGTATCAAATGAAGAATTCCAGCTACTTCTTAAAGTTTTAGACGAGCTTTAGTAACCAAAAATTTATATACTTTTTTTTGGATATTTATTTGTATACAAATAATTTGCACAGGAATGAAAATATGAAAGAGAAAATAAAAAATTATGCCAAAGAGATTGGAGCAGATGATATAGGTTTTACCTCAATCGGAAATTATAAAAGCCCTAATTCTATCCCTATAAAAGAAATCTTTAAAGATGCAAAGACAATCATAGTTTTAGCCTTTCAACAAATTGATAACTGCGAAAGTGAAAACGATCAGTTTGCTTCAGTAGGAATTAAAATGGTTACAGAATTTTCCCATTCCTGTGCCTATAAAACTGCTCGTTTTATAAAAAAAGAATTTAAAGCACGTGCAATGGTTGTACCCGGATCTGTTCCTGTAAACATAGATAAAAAAACACGTTTACCTTCAGGATATGTTTCATTAAGACATGCTGCTTTTGCTGCTGGACTCGGGAACTTTGGTAGACATAACCTTATAATTCATCCCAAAATGGGCTCAAAAGTAGTATTCACGGCAATAGTTACAGACATAGAGATCCAACCCGATACTCCAATTAAAGAAAATTTGTGCATAAACTGCGATATCTGTGTAAATCAATGCCCTGTTAATGCACTTGATGAAGAAAGAAAAACTGATGTAATGAAATGCATGTTTAACAGCCAGCCGTATGGATTTGGAGGTTACAAACAATTTTGGACTAAATTCTTCCAAAGCAATCCAGAAGAGCAGAAAATAATGATTCAAGATGAAAAAATGGGGAAACTGCATCAGGCAATGTCATTAGGATCTCAATATGTTTGTTTTAACTGTACTAAAAGCTGTCCTGCAGGACAGTGATTCTCTTATTTATTTAAACAAATATTATCAAATTAAAAAGAAAATTGAACAAAAATATAGCGCTTTATATCTTTTTAAGCTTTTATACTATCTATTTTCTATTTTATTAATTGTAAAATCATCTGATAAAATTTTGATAAAATATACTCTAAAAAATTTTTTTAATGCCTACCGATCGGTAGCTTTATATAGTTGAAAGCTATTAAATATATTCAATAAACTACCTGTCGGTCGGAAGTTAATGGTTAGGTGATCAAAATAGTTGAAAATAAAAATGATACGAAGGTAAAAAGCAAAAAAACAACAAAACAAAAGATATTCGAAGCAGCTATTGATCTTTTTGCCCAGAAAGGATTCAATGCCACATCTATGCGTGAGATAGCGGAATCTGTAGGCATTAAAAAAGCATCACTCTACAGCCATTATAAAAGTAAAGATGAAATACTTGAAAAAATTTTGGAATATCCTATTGAAAGAATAGGAAACGTTGGAGAGCAGAATATCGGAACTGAAGAATTAATCGTTTCGATGGGGCTAGAAAAGTTCATGAACTTAGCGGGAGATTTAGTCTTAAGCTGGATGGAAGACCCATACATGGAAAAGATCTGGAGAATCATTTGCATCGAGTTATACCACAACGATCAAATAAAAAAGTTCTATTCGGAATTCGAGGTCATATCATGCTCTTATTGGGTATCAGCCTTTGACATTATGATGAAACATAAGCTCATAAAGCCTTCAAATCCAAGAATATTAGCCTCAGAATATTTATCGTTTTATGGGAACGCATACATGGACTATTTTCTTCTCAATTATGGCAGTACATCAGGATCTTTCTTGCAAGAATATAAAGATCGTATTGACCAGCATGTAGCGTTCATGGTAGATGCAATAAAACCTTGAGAATTTGAAATTGAAATAAAGGAAATAGGAGATTAAAATGAGGATAGTTACAATAATGGGGAGTCCCAGAAAAAAAGGAAACACATACGAACTCACCAGAAAAGTCGAAGAAAGTATGAAACAGCTTGGGGATGTGGAATTTGAATATATTTTCCTGAAAGATCTTAATCTTAAAACATGCAGTGGTTGTCAAATTTGTTTTAATAAAGGTGAAGAACTGTGTCCTTTAAAAGATGATCGTGTAATGCTTGAAGAAAAAATGCACAATGCAGATGGAGTTATATTCACATCTCCAAATTATGTATTTAACATATCAGGCCTTATGAAGAACTTCATTGACCGATTTGGTTATGTTTGCCATCGTCCACGGTTTTTTAAAAACTCACTGATAATAATCACTTCAGGTGTTGGTGGATCCGGATTAATGATGAAGCCATTCTCCCTTGCACTTCAAACATGGGGATTCAATGTGATAGACAGTATCGATATAATCAAAAACGGAGATCCCACTTCCACATTGACAACTCCTCCAGAAAAAGTTAATCAAAAAGTTGAAAAATCAGCTAAAAAGTTTTATAATGCACTTAGTGCAGGTAATCCAAAAACAAGCATTTTTAGCATGATAATGTTCTTATTTGCCAAAAATAACATAAAAGAGCTTAATCCCGAATATTATGATTATCATTACTGGAAAAATCACGGTTGGCTTGAAAATAATGCCAATTATTATCAGGATCCCGAAGCCAATTTCATCAAAAAGGGATTAGCGAGTATATTATCCAAATTTATGGGTTTAGTGATGTAGTTAAAAGAAAATATGACAAATAACAATTAATACATCATTTATCCAGTAATTCATTTAAAGGATCATTCAAACCATACGGCTTTTTACTGTAATATCTTTTAGCATGTTCCACAATTAAAGCATGATATTCCTGATAAATAGCGATATCCTTCGGCAAATTTGACTCAAACAATTTCTTTAATTCCATATATTTTACATTCTCATCTACAAGTCCTAAATATGAAAATATTCTTTTTGTATAAGCATCAACAACAAATTCTGACTGTTTATAAGCATATAGCAAAATAGAGTCTGCAGTTTCGTTTCCAATACCTTTAACTGAAAGTAATTCTTTTCTTGTAGGGACTTTTCCATCCAGTTCTATGAAGAATTTAGTCATTTCTCTCAAATAAACCGATTTTTGATTTAAAAGTCCAGCTCACTTTATGGCTAATTTAAGGGTTTCATCATCCAATTTCATTAATTTTTCAGGTTCTATTGCATTTAATTCATTTAAGTTAAATAATGCTTTTTCTGCCTGTAACCAAGATGTATTCTGCGTTAAAATTGCACCAAGAATTACTTCATAAATTTGATTTCTTTCATTTGGAAGATCATAATTTTCAGGGTGATAACCTCTTACAGCGCCGGTTTTATTCAGATTCACGCCTTTAAAATTTATAAATGGCCACCATCCTTGTGGACCATAAAGTTCAAAGAGTTTTTCGTATATCTTGTTCACTATTTCATTCATTTTTTTCACCCAAAAATTTTGCATATTTAATTTGAAAAAAATTTGTTTAAATTGATTATAACTGTATTTAATAAAGTTTAAATCAATAATATTAATTGTTGATGAAAATTTTATTTTAGTTAAATATTTTCCAAATTAGGGAGGAATAATATGCAATATCGAATGAAAACGCATCAATTAAATGAAGAACAAATTAAAGAAATCTTAGTTAAATCACAGGTAGGTCACATAGCAACTATAAATGAAAATGGATATCCTTATGTTGTTCCAGTACATTTTGTTTACCTTGATGACAAAATTTATATCCACGGCTTGGCAAAAGGACAGAAAATTGACAATATCATGGCAAATGAAAAAGTATGCTTCGAAACTTATTTCATGAAAGGACTTATTCTTGATGAGTCTCCATGGAATGTGAATACAGAATATAAAAGCGTTGTTATTATGGGAAAAGCGAGTATTGTTGAAGGCCATGATTTGAAAGAAGCTGCTCTAAATAAAATTGTGGAGAAATACACTCCCAATCTCACGGGAATAGAGTTTCCTGACAATGTAATGAGGGGTACAAGTGTAATTGAGATAATTGTTGAAGAATGTACTGGTAAATACTACAAATAACCTCATAACTCTAAATTTTTATTAATTTTACTCTAATTTTTAGATTAATATTATAATTTATTTTTATTATTCTTTGAAATCATTTAAATAAATTACAGTAAATTATAAGCCGAGTTAAAGATTTTTTTGCGAAAAATGAGTTTAATAATTCTTTAAACAAAAAATCTTTTATGGATCATCATCTAGTTAAACATAGTCCATTATATTTATTTTAATAAAGCTTGAAATCATATAAAAGAGGCAACATAATGAAAGAAAAGTTAATGAAAAAAATCGTTGATCAGTATTTTAAAGCTTATAACGAATTTGATTTAAATGGAATGATGAAAAATATCCACAGAGATGTTATATTTAAAAATTATGCTGGTGGAGAAGTTAATCTTGAACTGAATGGAAAACCAGCTTTTAAAACTCAAATAAAACAGGCTTTTGCTCTTTTTAAAAATAGAGAGATGAAAATTGTAGAGCAAAAATTTGGAGAAGATATTGTTGAAAATAAAATCGATTTTAAAGGCGTTTTAGCGATGGATATCTCTGATGAACTTAAAAAATATGATCTGATTAAACTCCAGAGTAAATCAATCTTCAAGTTCAAAAATGGAAAAATAATCTCTATAGAAGATATAAACTAACATCAATAAGATTTAATAATTTTTAAAGGATAAAAATGATAATTAAATGTGAAAAATACATATTAAGAAATTGGAAGTATTCTGACCTCGAAAATCTGGTCAAAAATGCCAATAACTCAAATATAGCTTGCAATATGAGAGATGGGTTCCCAAATCCATATACAGTCGAAGATGGAAAAAAATGGATAAAATTTGCAGGACTTTCAGACGCTATTTTTGCAATAACTGTGAATGATAAAGCTATAGGGAGTATAGGACTTAATATAGGTACGGACATTGAAAGAATATCAGCAGAAGTTGGTTACTGGTTAGGAGAAGAGTATTGGGGAAATGGTATTGTATCTTCGGCATTAAAAGGTATTGTAGAATATGGATTTAAAGAATTAAAGTTGGAAAGAATTTATGCGGTCCCACTTGAACATAATATTGCATCAAGAAGAGTTCTTGAAAAAAATGGTTTCATTCTTGAAGGTATTTTAAGAAAAAGTGTTATAAAATCCTCAAAAATATATAATCAAGCATTATATGCAATAATTAAAGAATAAATTCGGCGTTATAAATGACAGTTAAAGCACGTTTAACAAAAAAAGATGAATTAAAGTCATTATTATCACTTTACAAGTATTTAATTCCTGATGACCTCGAATTAGAGGTAGATGAAAGAGTTGAAGAACTCTGGGATGAAATACTTAATGATCCCAATCTCTTTTACATTGTTATCGAAGAAGATGAAAAAATTGTTTCATCGTGCACTCTTGCAATAATTAAAAACCTTACTAGGTCCGCTCGACCTTATGGATTAATAGAAAACGTTGTTACTCATCCAAATTACAGAAATAAAGGATATGGAACAGCAGTTTTAAGTGAAGCTGTTGAAATATGCAAATATAAAGGTTGTTACAAAGTAATGCTCCTAACAAGCAGCAAAGATGAATCTATATTGAAATTTTATGAAAATGCAGGGTTTGACCGGGGCGAAAAAACAGGATTTATAAAAAGAATTTAAATAAGTGATTAATTAAATACAAACATGTTATGCTTCTTTTTAAAAATTTAGGAGCAATAATATGAAAGAAAACAAAAAAAGAATAGAAAGTAAAACTTCAAGAACTGCCGAATTTACTTGTATGGTAAGAGCATCATCTTTCTATGAAAAAACGCCCCAATATAAAAGCAATGATTATATAGCTCCAATATTAGTTCCTAAATTCTTTTTACCAGTAATTAAAATTAGTATTCTCAGAAATTTCTTTAAAAATAGGTTTTTCCCTCCAGGTATGTATGAATACGTTATTGCAAGAACGAAATATATTGATTCTGTATTCCAAAATGCAATGAAAGATGGATTCGACCAGATACTAATATTTGGAGCTGGTTTTGATTCAAGAGGAGTTAGATTTGCCACTTTGAATAAAAAAACTAATATTTTTGAGTTAGATGCTCCAGTGACACAGGAAGCTAAAATTAACCAGTTTAAAAATAGGAAAATAGAAATAAATTCAAACATTACTTTTATTTCAATAGATTTTAATAAGGAATCACTTGAAGATAAGCTTATATTATTCGGATTTGATAAAAATAAAAAGTCACTATTCATTTTAGAAGGATTAACAATGTATTTGGACTTTGATGCCATTAATAGTACCTTTGATATAATAAACGAATTTGCAGGAGAAAACAGTGAAATTGTTTTTGACTACGTTTATTCATCAGTTTTAAGAGAAGAAAACCTTTATTATGGTGAATTTGAAGTCTTCAATGGAGTGAAGGATAGAGGCGAACCATGGTCTTTTGGAATTGAAAAGGGAGAAATAGAATCATTTTTGGAAGATAAAAACTTAAAATTAATCCAGAATTTAAATTCCGAAGATCTAGAAAATGAATTTTTTAAAGATGAAAATGGGAATATCCTATCTAAAGTAAATGGTACCCATTGCATCGCATATGTAAAACATAAAGAAATTAGAATATAATGATGTATATCCCAATTTATATTTATATTATTAATCAAAATATTACTACAATAATTCTTTAAAGTTTATTGAATTAAAAATTCTAATTTATAGATTATTTGGAGATATAAATCCATGTCAGGAAATACAATAGGTAAAATATTTAAAATAACAACCTTCGGCTCAAGCCATGGTACAGCACTGGGAGCGGTGGTTGATGGATGTCCAGCAGGACTTGAATTATCACAAGAGGACATACAAAAGGAACTCGATAAAAGAAAACCGGGAACAAGTAAAATCACGACTTCAAGGGGAGAGAGTGACCAGGTTCAAATTTTATCAGGAATTTTTGAAGGTAAAACCGATGGAACACCTATTGCGGCCGCAGTTTATAATAAAGACATGGATTCATCTGCTTATGCTGCATTAAAAGGTAAACCAAGGCCTGGACATGCTGATTTTTGCTGGGAAACCAAATATGGCCATTATGATTACAGAGGAGGAGGCCGGGCAAGCGGAAGGACCACAATCGGCCACGTAATAGGTGGCGCAATCGCTAAAAAACTCATTCAAATATTAAACATTAAAGTTATCTCCCACGTAACTAGAATTGGCAATGTTAAAGCCAAAGAAGTTGAATTAAGCGAAATAGAAAACAATATAAATGAAAATGCCGTTAGATGCGCTGATTTAGAAGCTGCAGAAAAAATGGAAGAATTGATACTTGATCTAAAATCAAAAGGAGATTCTGTAGGCGGAATAGTTGAAACAATTGTTTTAAACATACCAGCAGGTCTTGGGGAACCCGTTTTCGATAAATTAGACGCCGATATTGCAAAAGTTTTAATGGGAATCGGATCAGTTAAAGGAGTTGAAATTGGTGCAGGATTCCGTTCTTCAAGTTTAAAAGGTTCCAAAATGAATGATGAATTTTACATCGAAAATAATGAAATTAAAACAAAAACTAATAATTCTGGTGGAATTCTTGGAGGAATATCCAATGGAATGCCCATAATTGCAAGAATGGCTGTTAAACCTACCCCTTCAATTTCAAGTGCTCAAAAAACAGTGGATCTTCAAAAAGATGAGAATACTGAGATAGAAATTAGAGGAAGACACGACCCTTGTATCTGTCCAAGAGTAACAACTGTTGCAGAGTCATCTATCGCCATAATAATTGCCGATCATATGATAAGGGCAGGATTTATCCATCCAAATAAAGTTATTTAAGTTTTTGCAGAGCTTATGGTGAAATAAAATTTAGAACCTTTGTTTAATTCTGATTTAACCCAAATTTGGCCACCATGCGCTTCTACTATCCTTTTACTTATAGCTAATCCAATTCCAGCACCTTCGTACTCGTCAAATGTATGTAAACGTTTGAAAACCTTGAATATTCTATCAGCGTATTGATGATCGATTCCTATTCCATTGTCTTCAACAGTAATTAGGTATTTATTTTTTTCTCCTTTTCTAGTAGCTGAAACATGGATTTTTGGCGGTTCATTCTTCTTCCGGAATTTAATTGCGTTGGAAATTAAGTTCTGGAAAAGTTGGGCAAGCAATTTTGAATCACCAATTACTGATGGCAGTTTATCATGAGTAATTGTCGCATTATTTTCATCTATTGTTAATTTAAGATTAGATAACGCTTCATTGAGTATATTCTCAAGACTTAGCGATTTAAAATTTCCATCTTTTCCAATTTGAGAATAATTCAATAAACCCTGAATCATTTCTTTCATTCTGATGCTGGCATCAACCATATATCCCATAAATTCATCAGCATCGGAATCGAATTTACCTTTATAACGCATTTCTAAAAGCTGAGTGAAGCTTGCAATAGTTCTTAATGGCTCCTGGAGGTCATGCGAGGTAATATATGCAAATTGTTCTAATTCTTCATTAGACCTTTTTAATTCTTTTACAAGGTTCTTTAAATTCTCTTGGTAAAGAAGTTTCGAGTAAATGTTACCTATTTCTCGCCCAATTGCATTTATAAGTCTTTTTTCTTCTTCTGTAAAGCTGTGCCTTTCCTGGCTTGCTAAATTAAACGCCCCCACAATCTTCTCATTAGAGTATATTGGCACTGATACTGCAGATTTTAAATTCCAATATCTTGAAATTTCAGGATATTCAACGTCATATCTTTCTGTAAAGAGTGATTTTCCATCTTCCAAGACTTGACTATACGGAAATTCATCAATTTTGATTTTACCCATTAAATTAATGAAATCCTGCTGAATTCCTTTTGCAAACATCAGTTTTGCAGTTTTTATGTCTTCATCAATTAAATATATTCCCCCACTTTCAAAATTCATCAGTTCCATCGAAAGTTCTAAAACACCTTTAAAAAGAGATTTAACATCATCAGAACGATTTGCAGTGGTCATAATCTTATTAAGGACGTATATTTTTCTTGAACGTTCTTTAATTTCTTTTTCAGCTTTTTTACGTTCGGTGATGTCTTGATTAGCACCATAAGTTTTGATTGTGCGGCCTTTATCATCTTTCATTATCCCATAACTAACAATTATAAAACGTTTTTCACCATTCGCTCTTATAATCGTGTGCTCAATTTGTCCATAATAATCAGGATCATCTGTTTCCAAAGCTTTTTTGGTTTCTTCAGCTACAAGATGAGACTCTTCAGGAGGAAGAAATTTTTTTGCATATTCTTTAGAAGTCATTTGTCTTCCACCTTCTTCTTCAGAGGTAGTGCCATATAACTTATAAAAATGATCATCAAAAGTAAAAATATCTGATTCTACATCATATTCCCAATGTACCAGCTTAACTAAGTTCATTGCAACCTTAAGCTTTCCTTCACTTTCTCTCAATTTTTCGTACGCTTCTTCAAGTTCTGCTGTCCTTTTTTTAACTTTAATTTCCAGGATATCATGAGCAGCTTGAAGTGCCTTTTCAGCTATTTTTCGTTCTGTTATGTCTCTAGCTGCAGCAAATACTCCAATAACCTCCCCATTTTCATCTTTATAAACTGAC
>Ga0187785_10000461_pt1 | contig 15230 bp, 13 predicted proteins | sample 0815_BV2_4_20_MG_FD_132466 | JGI IMG/M metagenome (GOLD analysis project Ga0187785, IMG submission 132466) | Tropical peat soil microbial communities from peatlands in Department of Meta, Colombia - 0815_BV2_4_20_MG | ecosystem: Environmental > Terrestrial > Soil > Wetlands > Peat | place...
GTAAAGAGTGTCCCGCCCAAACCCCCTCCCAGAAACTTCTATCATGCGCCGGCATCTGCATTTCCTCAGCGGAAATGCAGATGCCGGCGAGTGCTAAAAGTTCTTGAGGTGGGGTTCGGGGAGGAACGTCTTACAAGAAGTTCCTCCCCGATTTCACGTATTTGAAAACGCATTGGTATTAGCCACAGCGTCAGGCCCCCGCGGGGGCTGGCGAGCATGAGAAGAGCGAAATGGATTTCTTTTTGACCGCAGGAATAGTTCTTGGCTTGTCTGCAGGGTTCTCGCCGGGACCACTGACAACTCTCGTCATTTCTCAGGCTCTCCAGCATGGGCTGAGAGAAGGACTCAAAGTGGCACTGGCCCCTTTCGTCACTGATTTGCCCATCATCCTTGTGTCCGTGTTCGCCCTGACGCGGCTGGGGCATTTTCAGGCGATTCTGGGGGTGGTTTCATTGGTCGGGGGCATATTTCTCATCTATTTGGCGTATCTGAGCTTTAAGACGAACAAGGTGAATGTCGTTTCCAAGGAGACCGCACCGCAGTCATTGGTGAGAGGAACGCTGGTCAATTTCTTGAGCCCCAATCCGTATCTGTTTTGGTTGACCGTCGGTGCACCCAATATGGTGGCCGCATGGACGCAGGGCCCTTGGCTGGCAGCAGGATTCCTTGCAGGTTTTTACGCGTGCTTGATAGGCGGCAAAATGTCGTTGGCCATAATCGCCGCTCATTCGAGGCGATTGCTTATCGGGAAAGCGTACGGGTACGTGATGCGATTCCTGGGGGGATTATTGGTGATCTTTGCCTTTCTCCTGTTCCGGGATGGAATCAGATTTCTCACTTCACTGCGCCCGTAGTTTCGGCAGGCACGTGAGCGACCAGCGAGTGACACGGGTGCATTTTCAAAAAAGTAAGATTGGGGGGACCTTACAGGAAGGGCCTCCCGGTTATCACATACTTGTGCGTGATATGGTATCAATGAGACGAAGGAGGCGTCACGTAAGAATTGTTGTCGAAGACCGGTGACCTCTGAGACTTATTGTCCGCTCTTCTCCCGGCAAGGAGGACCTTAAGAAAGTCTTCCGCCGTCCTGGAAAGTTTCTTGTCCCGTCGTACCACCACGTCAATGTGCATGAGGAATGGGCCTTCGCGCAGTGGCAGGTCCAGCAAGGAACCTGTGGCTATATCTCGATCCACGCCCATGCGAGCGAGGATCGTAACCGCTTTCCCCATTTTTACCAGTTCCCTTATGAAGTCAACATTACCCGTTTCAATAAATACTGACGGCACAATTCCCCTTGCCGTAAGCGCAGCCTCGATAACCCTCCTGGTCCCAGATCCAATCTCGCGTAATATCAGATTCTCCCCTGTGAGATCTCGAATCGAAACCGTGCCTTTGCGGCACAACCTGTGACCGGGTGCGGACAGCAGGACAAGTTCGTCCCGAATGAACGGAATGATCTTTAGGCTGGCGTCGTAGTCCACGCGTCCGACTATTGCCAGTTCATTCCGATTCTCCAGCACACCGAGAACCATGTCCGATGAGCTGCCTTCATTCACCTGGATCTGTATCTTAGGAAACGATTCTCGGAACCTTGGAATATCGCGGGCGAGAAGATATCGTACCAGAGTCTTTGTGCTGCCGATTTTCAACAGCTTGGGGAGAGCGGATTCGGGGTGGCTCAACAATTCGTCCGCTTCCTCTACGAGTCCGAATATTCGTTGCGTGATCTCGTGCAGCCGGGCGCCGCAATCTGTCAATTCGAGCCCTTTTTGCCCTCGTACAAACAACTTGGCTCCATATTTGACTTCCAGCGCTTTCACCTGGGCGCTCACAGCGGGTTGCGTGATGAACAACTTCTCTGCGGCACGCGAGATGCTGCCGCAGTTCGCTGCAAAGTGGAAGGCTCTGAGCTGATTGAGACTCAAGTCGATGCCCATCGTGAACACCGTGAGGCCGAGATATAACTTTTTTTTATATCATAATAAAATTAAGTGATTTGACATGTCAAGCCAATTGCTGCAACCCTGAACCCGAGCAGGAGGATTCCTCCGCGGAGGCTCGAAACCAACCGAGTTCTGACGATGGTCGGCTTTTCCCGTCAAAATTAGCGCTGCCCTTCAACCGTAGATAAGGAGGAAACATACATGGCTGAAGAATACGATGGCATAATCATCGGCGCAGGACCGAACGGGTTGACCGTGGCCGCGTATCTGGCCAAAGCCGGTCTGAAGATTCTCCTTCTGGAAAAACGCTTTGAAGCCGGAGGGGGGCTGGCCACCGAACAGGTGACCTTGCCGGGATTCCTCCACAATACGCACGCCGTATACATGCCCATGGTAGACTATGCTCCTCCTCTGAAGGATTTTGAAGACTATCTCACGAAAGACTATGACCTGGAGTTTGCCTTTCCTTCCCTCGTGATGTGCATGCCATTTGCGGACGGTTCGTCGCTGCGCCTGTATCAGGACGTGGACAAGACGTGCGAATCCATAGCAGAGTTCTCCAAGAAAGATGCCGAGACGTATCGCAGGATCCAGGACAGATTCAGAGTGCTCACAGAGGATTTCCTGGGACCAGCCACGTATGAGGAAGCAAAGCCCGCGTTCGAACAGATGATCAAACTTCAGGCTACCGATGTTGGGCGAGAAATAAGCCAGTGGACCGAAAAGACTCCCCGGGGGATCGTCAATGAACTGTTCGAGCACGACAAGGTGAGAACGCTCTTCCTCTATCTCTCTTGCATGTGGGGTTTGCACTACAACCTGGAGGGTGTGAGCTATCTCGTTCCTCTGCTCTTCAACCGCGCGACAAACTATAGGCTGGTGGTCGGCGGTTCTCATCATCTGGCCCACCTGTTCACGAAAGTTCTGTACAGGCACGGAGGAATGATTATTTCCCCGGTAGCAGTAAAGCGGATCGTTATCGAAAACGGGGCAGCCGTGGGAGTGGAACTCGAAGACGGAACCTTCTACAAGGCTTCCAAATTTGTCGCGAGCAGCCTGGATCCTTATCAGACCTTCCTGAAATATGTAGGCGAAGAAAACCTCGAGGGCCGTTTCGTGACACGCACGAAGGACTGGAAATGGGAACTTTCCAGTCTGTTTCACGTTCACCTGGCACTTGCGGAAGCTCCGCAGTTTCAGGCCGCGACGTCATGCCCGGATCTCAGGGACGCACTAATAACCATTGTGGGGTATGAAAACGAAGAAAGTCTTGTTCGCCACTACGACGCCATACACAAGGGCGAGCTGTATCCCGGCGGATTTAACTGCTCTTTTCCGTCCATGCACGATCCGAAACAGGCACCCGAAGGAAAGCACACCGGACTGATATCCTTGCACGCTCCGTACAACCTGAAGGACGGCGGCGCCGAAAAATGGTTCAGAATCCGGGAACAGGAGGCTCGGCGCTGTGTGGAGTTACTCACGAAATATGCTCCTAATATAACGGAAGACAACATTCTCTGGCATTACATCACTACTCCCCTGGATATCGAAAACAAATTTGCGGACATGGTCCAGGGCTCCTACAAACAAGGGGCATACCTGCCTCTTCAGATGGGCTACCTCCGCCCGAACGAGGAATGCTCCCAGTATGCCACTCCCATCCGGAACCTGTACGTCTGCGGGGCCAGCACATTCCCCGGCGGCCTCATCACCTTCGGGCCCGGTTACAACGCTGCCAACAAGATAGCTGTAGACCTGGGATTAGACCGGTGGTGGGGCGAGCCTGAATGCATCCGAAAGGCAAAGACCAGGGGAACACTATAGGAGAAGTAGCTATGAAGGTCAATTCAACTGGTCTGGGAAAAACAACCATGGTTGCCACGTTCGCGGACCTGCAGAAGGTCGACGGCGAACCGGGCGGAGCCATGACCCTGAACATAGAAGCTACCGAACCGGTTCACTGGTCCATCAAGGCAACGGTTGGGGGAGAGGATCTGAGGACGTTCGCACGACTGATGCTCAAACCTTCCAATCTTGGCCGTGTGCTGTGGCTTCTGTGTTTCGGCAAAAAGCTGACCCCGCCGGAGTCCCACTGAAGGGGCGCCGTCTTCGATGAAGAAAAGGAGGTCTCTCCATGGCAGATAAGACTTACGATGCAATCGTCGTCGGCGGAGGACACCAGGGCACCATAATCGCGTGCTACCTGCAAAATGCAGGCATGCAGACCGTGGTGTTCGAGAGGCAGCACGAACTCGGGGGCGGAGCTTGCGGTGAGGAAATACCCGTCCCTGGTTTCCTTCAGAATCCCTGCGCCCACTGGACAAGATTTTACGGACATCCGGCATATGATGATTTCAAGCTCAGAACCAGGGGACTTTCTTACGTGTACCCGGATCACAGCGAAGGCATGCTGTACGACGACGGCACGAGCTTCATGGGATACACCGCGTGGAAAGTAACCGACGTTGACACCGGAAAGGCCGAGTTCCACGAAGGAAACGCTCAGAAGACCATCGATCAGATTGCTCGCTTCTCCAAACGCGACGCGGACGTCGCATACGATCTCCTGGAAAAATATCGCCAAAAGTGGAGAGCCGCGTTCCACGAATGGAGGTACAACCCGCCCACGCCGTGGGGTACGCCGGACGCTTTTGAGAAACTTATCAACGATCCTGATGCCCCCATACCGCCCGAATATCAGTTCTACACGTCCCAGCAGGTCGCCTACGACCTGTTCGAGAGTGATTATCTGAGAACGCTGTTCATGAGATCCTGCATGACTTCCAGTGGAGTGTTTCCGAACGATTGTATCGGTGTGTACAAGATCCTGCACACGCTGGGACTGATCCTCTCGTGGAAACCAGCATCCATAGCCGTGGGAGGAACCCATGCCATAACCCACGCGCTCCAAAGAGCCTTCAGTTCGATGGGAGGCGAGTTCGTGGTGGAAACAGCCGTATCCGGTGCGATCATTCAAGACGGAAAAGCCGTGGGAGTCAGGCTCAAGGACGGCCGTGAAATAGGCGCGCGGCATCTGGTGGTCAGCGATCTCAACACCAGCCAAACAGTGCTCCAACTCATCGGAGAGGAGCACGTTCCGGCGAAGATAGCACACAGAGCCAAGAACATCCTTCGGGACCGCGCCCAGCTCTTCTGGGGCAATTTTGCCCTGCATGAACTCCCGGAGTACACCGCAGCAAAAGACAACCCTGAGGTGGGCATGTGCCCGCGGCTCAACTGGGGGCCAAAAGACCCCGACTACTTCGCCACTCGGCACCAGGCAGAACTTTTCGTGAAAGGCATCCCGGACAAACTGGTTGCCATTGTGGCTCCGGACAGCATTTGGGACTGGACCCGTGCCCCCAAAGGGAAGCATACCATCCTGGTGGAGCAGTTCACCGCTCCGTACCGCTTCTTCAGCGACAAGGACTGGCTGAGGATGAAAAAGGAGATCGTCGAGATCGTCCGGGAGCAATGGTCCTGGTACGCTCCCAATATGACCAAAGACAACGTCATAGCGGCGCATATCACTACACCCATGGATGTCCAAATGCGCAATATCAACATGCCCCAGGGCGGCTGGACGGGCGAGGACATGATAGCCTCCCAGATGGGTCGCATGCGGCCCTTTCCTGAGCTGGCTTTTTATCGACTCCCCGTGAAAAATATGTACCTGGCCTCTGCCGCCGCTCACTCGGGACCGGGAATTGGCAGGGGGAGCGCTTATAACTGTTTCAAGGTCATAGCGGAAGATTTCGGTTTACCCAAGATCTGGGAACAAAAGGGACGGGCCTATTGATCGGGAGGAAAACCATGGGGCGACTTGAAGGTCGTGTGGCAATCGTTACCGGCGCGGGCAAAGGATTGGGCAAAGCCTTCTGTATACGATTAGCCCAGGATGGGGCAAACATAGTTGCAGTGACCAGGGCCGATGCCGATGGCCTGGAAAGAACCGGAGAGGAGGTAAGAGCTCTCGGAAAGGAAGCTCTGTTGAGCATATTGGACGTCTCCAGCGAAGCAGACACTTTGAGAATGGCGCAGGAGGCGCTCGAGAAATTCGGACGAATCGACATCCTGGTGAACAACGCAGCGTACTATTACGGTGTCTCGAGAAAGTCTTTTGACGAAATAGAAATCGAAGAGTGGGACAGAATGATGGCCGTGAACGTGCGGGGCCCGTGGCTTTGCACCCGAGCAGTGTTTCCCGCTATGAAGCGATCGGGCAAAGGGAAAATCATCAACCTTGCATCGGAGGTCTTTTTCACCGGGTCACACGGCTTCGTCCATTACGTGTCTTCGAAAGGCGGCGTCATCGGTCTGACCCGAGCTCTCGCCGTGGAATTGGGACCCCACAGTATATGCGTCAATGCAGTTGCTCCGGGATACACCGATACCGAGGCCAGCAGGACGATTGCCGAAATAAACAAATATGATACCAGCCGTACGCCGCTCAAGAGGTTGGAAAAACCCGAAGATCTGGTGGGGATCGTCGCGTTCCTGGCTTCCGATGAGAGCGACTTCATTACGGGTCAGACCATGTTGGTGGATGGAGGCAGAGCAATGCACTGATTCAAGTAACGCCTCCTATACCGCGTGAAGGGTCTTTTTCCACTCTTTTCAGGTTCCACGGAAGCGCACCGGAAGAGTGGTTTCGTGCTGCGGTTCTCCTGACTTCTCCTCCTGACGGACCCTCTCCGGCGTGAGGCTGCGCATATAAACAAGGCTGATTTCGGATCCTCGAATTAATCGTTCGTAAACAGCTCGTATGCAACGAGGAGGAGAGAGTCATGAAGGTTTACGATGTGGTCCCCGGCTTGGAATTCGACCCCGAACGAGATCTGGCACAGTCTCCCGTATGGTTCTTGGATGGAACCCATTCCGTTCCTCCATGGACACCCATGTTTGGATGGTTTTGGATCAATTTCTGCAGACACGGCATGCAGTACGGCGCCGAGCAACTGTCCCTGCCCACCGTCAAAGGATGGGACTGGCGGTTCATGAACGGGGGCGGTTATTTGACTCTTCTTCTCGTTAAGAGCGAGGAAGAGAAACAGAGGAGGGAAACCCGGTTCAAACAGGCCATATTGCCGTTCATCAAGGATTATGACGGCTTGTGGAACGGTTTTGTGAAGGAAATCCTCGAGCGGTACCAGCAGCTCAAATCCCTGGAAATGGAGCAGGCGACCAGTTACGAGCTTCTGAACAACTTCGAGGAAACCATCAACACCTGCCGTCGCATGTGGGAAATCCACATGTACATGATGTACGGAACGTACACCGCCTATATTCTTTTTGAAAACATGTGCCGTGAACTCGCCGGAATCGATGACACCTCTCCAATCTTCCACAGCGTTGTCTCAGGATTCGACAACAAGGTTTTCCAGGTAGACCGCAGACTCTGGGAGTTTTCCAAACGAGCGGGTGCGGACGGACTGTCCGAGGTCTTCACTGCGAACGAGGCACCTGAAATCAAGGCGAAACTGGAGGAGTCCGACAAGGGAAAGGCCTTCTTGAAGGATTTCATGGACTTCATGAATCAAGACGGCTGGCGCATGCAGCGCATGTCCGAGATCAACCTGCCGACTTGGGTGGAAGACCCTACTCCGGCACTGGGAATGGTAAAACAGTTCATACTAAAGGGAGGATCCTTCAACCTCGATGAGGAACGCGGGAAACTGAGCCGCAATCGTGAAGTGGCTGAAAAGGAACTTCTGGCGAAAGTCCCGTTGGAGCAACGAGGTTGGTTCGGGCAATTGATGCGACTGGCTCAGAAGAGCGGTGTTTTTAGCGAAGAACACGATCACTATTTGGACCTATACACCCACGCGATGATGCGGCGTAGTGCACTGGGAATAGGAAGGCGGTTCGTCAAGTCGGGAGCCCTTGACCACCATGAAGACGTCTTCTTCCTCATTCCGGATGAGATTCGCCGCGCAGGAATTGCTCCGGATCAATTCGATCTGCGCTACATTGTCGAACGCAGGAAGGCCGATTGGCAGGAATGGCAGAAAAAGCCCAATCCGCCGGCAATACTCAGGGAAGGATTCGATCTGGACCAGGCCATGGCAGTCCTCGTGAAATCCAACGACCCCATCGCGCTCAAAGTGGTGGTGGGTTCCATGCCGCAGATACGTCCCGAACTGAAAGCCGATCTGTACGGAACGTGCGGTTCTCCGGGGGTTGCTGAAGGAACGGCCCGAGTGATTCTGAGCGAAGACGAACTTCATCTGGTGAAGGAAAACGACATTTTGGTCGCAGCGAGCACATCACCCAGTTGGACGCCTGTTTTCTCCATGATCAAAGGCGTGGTGGTGGACCGCGGGGCAAGCCTGTCTCATGCGGCCATTGTCGGGCGAGAATACGGCATACCGGTCGTCATGAACGTCTTCGAAGGCACTTCCAAGATAAAAACCGGCCAAAGGATCAAGATAGATGCGAATATGGGCACAGTGTACATCTTGGACAAATGACCGGCTCCAGCACAAGCGGGCGCCGGCTTTCGAATGTTTCCCGGCGCTTTGCTTTCGTAAGAAAGGGAGTGGGCTCCCATGTCGGAACAATGGGTGTATTGGTTCGAAGAGTTGGGCAGCGAGCACAATGATCTGGTGGGAAAGAAATGTGCCAATCTCGGGGAACTGACCAGGCTTGGGTTGCGAGTTCCGCCGGGTTTTGCCATATCCGTCAATGGATATGAGAAGTTCATGGCCGAGACAGGAGCGGGTGACGAGATCAGACGGTACGTTCAGGACAAGCGCCATCTCCTGAAACAGGTAGACCGGCAGGTGGAGGCCGGTCGAGAAATCAGGAAGATCATTCAGTCCAAAGTGATGCCTGCCGAGATGCAAGAAGAACTGTACCGTCGATACGCAATCCTCTGTGAAAACGTAGAGATGGCGAATGTTCCCGTTGCCGTGCGTTCCAGCGGAGCGGTGAGCATGCCCGGTCAGATGGAGACCTTCCTGAATGTCCAAGGAAGAAGAGAACTCGTCGAAAAAGTGATACAAGTGTGGGCAAGCGCTTTCACCACTCGGGCCATCGCGTTTCGTCTGGAAAAAGGCTTGGAAATGGAAAAGGCTCCCATCGGCGTGGCAGTGCTGAAGATGGTCAATGCCAAGTGCGCCGGCGTAGTGCTCACCGTGCTACCCACCACGGGTGACCTGAGCAAGATCGTTGTGGAAGGGAACTGGGGGCTTGGAGAAAGTGTGGTAAGCGGAGAAATGACTCCGGACCGGTTCATCGTGGACAAGGAATGCGGTGAGTTCGAATGCACGGTGAGCACCAAGACGAAGATGATATGCAGACACACCTCCGGCACGAGGGTGGCTCAGGTACCCAAAGACCTTCAGTGCAGGCCCTGTCTCTCCCATGATGAGCTGGGCGAGATCGTGCGGATTGCGAAACAGGCCGAATCTCACTTTAACCTGCCTCAGGATATGGAATGGGTAGTGGATGAGGACCTTGGGTTTCCCCAAAATGTCCTGTGGGTGCAGGCCCGGCCGGCAAAATATTCAAAAAAAGAGAATGAATCCGAGTATCTTGCGGAACTCATGTCCCGCATCTTCAAGATGTAAAAGGGACATGCTTGTCAGGAGGTTCTTATGACCGTCCTTTTTACGCAGTACTGGGACGTGGTCCACGGAAAATTCGACGAGTACTCCGAGTTTATGACCAATGAATACATGCCCGCCCTCGAACAACTGGGAATCAAGCTCCTGGGTGGATTTTATGTGGCAGTAGGCGAGGGGCCCCGCATAATCGTGGTGGCCACGGTCGAAGAGCAGGACTACCTTCGCAAGATTTTGGCGACGGACGAGTACCGCGTCATATCGGGTAAGCTCATGAGCTTTGTGTACCAGTATTCAAGCAAGCTCTGGGTCTCCAGCGGTCGCCTTCTCGAGGAGCCCTACAAAATTCACACTGCTGCATGGAAATTCAATCAGTACTACAACGTGGTTCCGGGACAGGAGGAGGCGCATTACCGCTTCGTCAAAGAAGAATGCATTCCCGGAATGAAAGCGCTGAACGTGCCGGTTACCGGCGCATGGAGGCTGGTGATCGGCAGCGGGCCTACGATTCTCGCTGAATGCACGGCCAAGAACATTCTGGATATTGCCAAGGCCGTCGATACGTCCGAATTCAGGCGGTTGGTTCGAACGATGAAGAAGAACTACGCGGCGAACTTCGGCAGTCGAATACTCGCACCCACGGGCCGGATAGAAGTCCCGCAGATCATGAAAGAAATGATGAAGGGATTTTAGCCGGTCGCACAAAGCGTCTGTTCCGCGGCATCCATCCCTGGAAAGGAGTTCACTATGTACGTGCGCATGACTTTCTTCAAGGTGAAAAACGGCAAAATGAGCGCTCTCAGGGATCTGTACAACAAAGAGGTCATCTCTGCCCATAAGAACCATAAGGGGGTGCGGTTCGTGCATCTGCTGGAGTCCCTGGACGACAAGAACGCGGGGATATCCGTAACCGCCTGGGACACCAAAGCAGACCTCGACGCATACGAGGCCAGCGGCGATTACGAACGGTTGCGAGGCCTTTTCATTGAGATGTATGAGGGAATGCCTGCACTGACATCGTACGAGGTGACAGCCAGTTCCGAACCAATCCTTCTGAGGATTTTCTGACGTGGTATCCTGGCCGGGGAGCCGATCATGTACGGAGACTTTGAGGACATCTACAGGCGAGCGCAGCCGTATCTCGCCACGCGGGACAACGAAATCCATACGCTGATAGCGTACCAATTCGCGTGCGAACTCCTTCTGAAGGAGGGAGGAGACAAGGCGGTTGTCCTCCCTGCCGTGATTCTACACGACGTGGGATGGAAGGCCGTGCCGGAGGAGCTTCACCTCAAGGCTTTCGGCCCCGGTTCCAACGACATGGAGATAAACAGAATTCACGAAGTGGAAGGGGCGAAGATTGCGCGATCGATACTGGAACAAACGCACTACGACCCCGCTCTCACAGAGGAAATTGTTGAGATCATTCTCGGCCATGATTCGAGGAAAGAAGCGCTGTCACTCAATGATGCCATCGTCAAAGATGCTGACAAACTTTGGAGATTTTCGAAAGAAGCCCTGCAAATTGACCCCGAACGCTTCGGTATAGACCCCGCGGTGCACGCGGAATGGCTCAAGCACCAGATAGGAAAATGGTTTATCACTGAAACCGCTGCAGAAATGGCTCGATTGGAACAGAGGCGAAGAGCTGAGAGTTTCAAGGCCGGCGCGCGGTAAGTATGTGAACAAAGGCCAAGGAAACTGCATGCTCACGTACGCGGGCTACCCTCACAAGACGAACTTGGCAACAACAGCCGAATAAAATCCTGTGCCACTGATGGCAATTTCTTCGGGTTTGTGCTTCCGGAGCGGACGAGCTCCGAAGAGCGTACGATACACGGGGAATTTTCATGAAACAGGTGAATTTTACTCTGAACGGGAGCCCGCAAACCTGTGTCGCGGAAGATGACCTGGTTCTGCTGGACTTTTTGCGAAAAAACCAAGATTTGACGGGGGCGAAGCAATCCTGCGACCGCAAAGGGCAATGCGGCGCGTGCACGGTAGTCGTCAACAAGAAGGCCGTCCGATCCTGTCTCACACGGGTTGTGAGCCTGCACGGAGCGGATGTCATCACCATAGAGGGACTGGGCACGCCGGACAATCCGCACCTCATTCAGGAAGCGTTCGCACTCAGCGGAGCCATTCAATGCGGGTACTGCACCCCCGGCATGATTATGGCCTCCAAGGCCCTTCTGGACCGGAATCCCGATCCGGATACGGATGCGATCAAGAAGGCCCTGGCACGCAACCTCTGTCGATGCACCGGGTACAAAAAGATCATAGATGCGGTCAAGCTCGCGGGCAGCTTCATCCGGGGGGAAGCCAGACCCATCGAGGTCCGCCCTGATCCGGAAGAAGGAACGATAGGAGTGTCGTTACCCCGCCCGACTGCCCTGTTGTTGGCAACGGGCAAGGCTCTTTTCACAGCGGACAGGAACATGGACGGCGTACTGGAGCTTGCGGCCGTGCGTTCGCCCTTTTCGCACGCCCTGATAAAGTCCATCGACACTTCGCAGGCTGAGAAGGTCCCGGGTGTAGTATGTGTTCTCACTGCAAAAAACATCAGGGGAACCAATAGGCTAAAAGAGGATCAGCCGATTCTCTGCGAGCACAAGGTTCACGTGATGGGTGATGCGGTGGCGGCGGTGATTGCCGACACCAAGGAAAATGCGCTGCAAGGTGCGCAAGCGGTTTCGGTGGAATATGCACGCTTGCCGGAAGTGCACTCGCCCGCAGAAGCCGTGGCAGCAGGCAGTTGCCAGGTCCATGAAAGTACTGCCAATCTGTGCTACAGCCACCCTCAGATCAAAGGAGACGCACAAGCAGCGTTGTCACAGTCCGACGTGGTGGTGGAAGCCAGGTTCTCTACTCAACAGATCCATCAGTCACCGCTGGAACCCGAAGCCTCCCTGGCCTACTTCGAAGAGCATCCGGAGGACGATGAACCTCAATTGGTGGTCGTTGGGCGAAGCATCAATATTCATTACCACCTGAAGATCCTGCAGGACGCCCTCGGATGGGAGAACATGCGTTACGAGCAAGCTTTCATCGGTGGGCAGTTCGGAATCAAGATGGACATCACTGCCGAGGGCCTGGCGGCTGCTGCGGCTCTCCACGTTCGACGCCCGGTGCGATACGTGTGCAGTCTCACGGAATCCATGTGGATCACCACAAAACGCCACCCCTTCGACATGAAGGTGCAACTCGGAGCCGACCGTTCAGGGAAGCTCACCGGATACTCCATAGATTTTGTTGTTGATAACGGGGCCTATGTTTCAGCAGGAAAGTCCATCGTCAATCGCGCCCTGTACATGTTGAGCGGCTCGTATCATATACCCCACGTGCGGGCCATGGGCACCCTCGTCTATACCAACAATGCATGGGGAGGCGCTGCTCGAGGAGCAGGACCGCCTCAGGTGAATTTCGCTCTCGAGTCGGCCATGGAACTCCTGGCAGCCCGCCTGGAGATAGATCCGCTGGAATTCCGGCTCATGAATACGGTGAAGCCGGGCCAATCGATTTCCACGGGAGAGGTGGTGGAGGAATGGCCGTATCCGGGATGCCTCGAGGCGCTCAGAGAACACTATGAAAGGGCTCGCAGAGATTGCGCTGCAGCGAGCACCGGCCGATTCAAGCGAGGAGTGGGCCTGGCCGGGGGTAGCTTCGGGATTGGCAGAGGAGGTCCGGACCGTTCGCAGGTTGCAGTGGAACTCATGCCTGACGGAGGTCTTACCGTCTACGGATCGATTGCCGATCCGGGCGAAGGGAACGATGCCATGCTGACTCAGATCGCATCCCATCTGACGGGAATCCCCCAGCAAAAGATACATCTTGTGACTCGCGACACCGATAGCACCCCGGATTCGAGTTCGGCCTCAGGCAGCCGGGTAACGTACATGAGTGGAGGGGCCCTGGTGAATGCCATCGAGGCCCTGAAAAAGGCTATGGAGGAAGCCGGAGGACCTGAGCACAAACACCTTGTCGCGGCCGGGAAACCGACCAGGTATCTTGGAACGCGAGTGGCACAGACCACGCTCCTGGACCCGGAGACTGGGAGGGGCGTGCCTTTCGAATCGCGGGTGCATGGAGTTCAAATGGCGGAAGTGGAGGTCGACACCGAGACGGGTGAAGTTCGCTTGCTCAAGATGACTGCCGTCGTCGACCCGGGAACGGTGATCAACCCTCGCATAGTCGAAGGTCAAATAGAGGGCGGACTCGACATGGGAGCGGGAATGGCCCTACGAGAGCACTACGTACACGGAGAGACGAACGATTGGATCGGATACAAGTTTCCCACCATGAAGACGGCCTTTGACATGAACGTCATCTTGCTCCAGACACCGCGAAAAAGAGGGCCTCTGGGCGCTGTCGGTGTCGGAGAGTTTGTACTCTTGCCGACGGCCGCCGCAATAATTACCGCCATTCAGAATGCCACGCGCGGGGAACGCATATGCGACCTCCCCGCAACTCCACAGCGGGTTCTCGACGCTATGGGCGGAGAAACACCTGCAGTTGACACCGATGGCAATTGACGACTCCATACGGGCCAATGACCGTACGACGAGGACAATAGACGGTAAGGAGGTCCTTTTTGACGAAGAAGGATTTCTTGTGGAGCCCGAACATTGGACCGAGACAATAGCCGAGACAATAGCGCTCGAGATGGGGATCCCGGAACTCACCCCGCTCCAGTGGCAAACGATTCATTGTCTGCGCGGCTTTTACCTGGCTAACGGGAGAGCCCCGCTGAATCGAGACATCAAGAGAGAAACGGGTTTGAGCCTACTCGAACTCGAACGCCTCTTCCCGGGAGGCATTCGTCACGGCGCACGTCGTCTGGCCGGACTTCCTAATCCAAAGGGTTGCTGATACCGCCATGGTCTCGCATTCACGACTTATTTACCTCGACAACGCGGCTACCACTTTTCCAAAGCCGCCGGAGGTGCTTGAGGAGATGCTCGAGACCTACAAGCGGCTGGGGGTTTCTCCGGGTCGAGGGAGCTATGATCTGGCGGTTCAGTGCGAGCGCTACGTGCAGGAGGTCCGAAGTCAGGTCAGCGATTTTTTCGGAGGCGACAGCCCCGATCGCGTGGCTTTCGCCTACAACTCCACTGATGCCTTGAATACCGTTATCCTGGGTCTGATCGACCCGGGATGCCACGTAGTGAGCTCGCGATTGGAGCATAACTCAGTCCTCAGACCCCTCCATTATTTACGCGATCAAGGCCTGATCACCTTTGATCTCGTTTCCTTCGATGCGAACGGCTTCATAGACCCGCAGGATGTGGCGGGGTTTATCAAGCCAACAACGAAATTTGTTATCCTCAACCATGTGTCCAACGTCTTGGGAACGATTCAGCCTGTCTCGGAAGTGGGCCGCATATGCGCCGAACGGAGCATTCCGCTCATCCTCGATGTTTCCCAAAGTGCGGGAATTGTGCCCATTGACATGCGAGCCATGCATGTCCACGCGGTGGCATTCACCGGCCACAAGTCTCTTATGGGTCCTACGGGAATTGGAGGACTGGTTCTCCGAGAGGGGATCGACGTTCGGGCAGTGAGATTCGGCGGAACCGGCTTCGAGTCCTGGAGCCCCGAGCACCCTGAGACGTATCCGTATCGTCTGGAGGCGGGTACGCTCAATGTCATGGGCATCATCGGGCTTTCCGCTGGATTGCGATACATCGACCGCGAAGGAATGGAAGCCATGTACCATCA
>Ga0187785_10000462_pt1 | contig 15214 bp, 13 predicted proteins | sample 0815_BV2_4_20_MG_FD_132466 | JGI IMG/M metagenome (GOLD analysis project Ga0187785, IMG submission 132466) | Tropical peat soil microbial communities from peatlands in Department of Meta, Colombia - 0815_BV2_4_20_MG | ecosystem: Environmental > Terrestrial > Soil > Wetlands > Peat | place...
ACTTGTTTAATAAGCATTTAAGCTGTTATCGCCTTTCTTATAACTAAAATATGGGATACTCATCGATATTTCCCTACTGGGTAAACAATGCCTGCCATATCGATTATTAGAACAAGATTTGTCCACATTCAACACAACGGAAAATCCCAAAAAAGAAAAAATAAATAAATTTTTCTTGGGAGCCTGAGCCTATATCACTAACATAATCTCAGAGCGGGCACCGGGAAAATTATTACACTCTCAGGTAAAGTGCGATATCTTTATCCTTACGGTCTGGGCTTTTTCGACCTTGACCCAAACCATCTTATTAAACCAGCTGTGCCTCCAAGTGTCAAAACACCAGCGCTTACCAATGTTGTAATGATCCATTGGTAATTGGACTCTAAATATGTACTAAGAGTACGTGGGTTATTGACATTTACATAAAAAGTTTTAGCAAATACTAAATAACTCTTTGGCTCACCATCTACTATAATTGTTGCATAAAGATAGATTTTTTGATTACCTGGTTTTAGTGGTGTTACCTCAAAATCCCACTCTGTAACGCCTGTATTTTCAACTCGCTGTGCATTATCATTTTTAATGTCATTTATTAATGTTATATCAAATGCACTATTATCAGATGTCAAGTAAACCCCCATAACATCGCCGACACTTATATTTTGTACTTGAGGTGTTCCTGACCCCATTAAATTTTGAGTCATATCTGGCGTAAAATTTTTTGTGATGCGTACCGTTATTTGAGCCTGATCACCAACGGTCATCGTTTGAGGAGTATTATAAATGATAGTTCCTAACTTATCTTGGATTTGTTGATCGATATCGGTTGTTGATTGAGTTGGTGCACGAGGAGATGTTGTTGTGGGTTGAGTTGGTGCACCAGTAGGCATCTGTGTTGCTGTAGGTTGAGGATTTTCCATACCAGTGCAGCCTGAAATGAGGATTATGAGTACTAAGATATCAATAAAAATAGCTGATAACGCAATAGGTTTTAATCTTGACATAGATACCTTGAGTATATCCTGCACACCAACTCTATTCTACTATATTCATTTTTTTTATCATGTATTAAATGAAACATGCTATAGATGAATCCGCCAGCACCACCCGCACAACCTGCATATACTATCATTTTCGTTTCTAGGTTAAATGTAAAACTACCAGTATGACCCAAACTTACTAAAGATATTACAAGCCCCAATAGACATAATATATAAACAAATAGTAGTATAAGATATGTGGTGCCTCTGCTTGGTGTAATAATTACTTTGCTTATATCTGCCATATTATGCACACCAACTATAAAATTGTTAAATAAATAATAAATAGGTATGTTTATTAACAACTTTGAGTTTATGGTACAACCGCTTACTAAATAAACTTAACTATATTTCGGATAACCATACCTATTAATAATTTTAAGTTCTACTGTCTTTCAATGGATAGCATATTGGTATATCAGTAACTTTATCCAAGTCAATGATTGTTCAGCGAGTACTTCTATTATGGCTGGCGTCTCTTACCCTTCAGTACGAATATGAAGTTCCAGATGAACTGGAAGAGTGCAAGGGCATCATAGAGTTTTAGCGCTTTATTGGGTTATATAAAGTGTTTCCATCTAACCATCAATCATATTTTAAGAGATTGACTTTGCAATTTTCATCTAATTTTGCTGTGTTGAATGTGGACAAATCTTGTTCTAATAATCGATATGGTAGGCATTGTTTACCCAGTAGGGAAATATCGATGAGTATCCCATATTTTAGTTATAAGAAAGGCGATAACAGCTTAAATGCTTATTAAACAAGTTATCTCCTTTATTCAACACAGCAACAGGAATAAAGGCGACCGTGCGATCATTTTAGGTACTGGTATTTACGAGGTCTTCCTGGAGGATTACTTTTATTTGATTTTTCTTGTCCTCATCGTACACCGAAATTTCCTGATAATCGATGAACTTCGATTTGTTTTCTCGACGGATAAAAACGCCTTTTTTCCCCTCGTCGCAATCACAATAAAGAGGCTCCGACATCTTTTTCTCGAATATGTCCTGCTGAATATATACTATTCGTTTACATCGCGCGCATTCAAAGGCAAAATCTACTGGTCGTATGATTTTTTGCTTCGTAATAGAAACTTTAGCGTCAACAAAAACCTCTTTACCCATGTGACTGCATCGTATGTCTTTTATTAGTGTTTTCCCATCCTCGCTGTTCATAAACTCAATACTAATCGCATCAGATATAAGCGTTACTTTCTAATTTTAACAAACAACCGTTTACGTCCTGTAAACACGAAAAGGAACCAGATAAAAAACTTTATACGCGTAGGCGGTGATAGTAGTAGCGGTGAATCTATATGTGCATACCACCAATAAAATTCAGCGTGTCTGGTCAAATTCCCTTCACAATTCTGCTGACCGTGTTCCTATGATGCCGGTAACACGCTCGATAGCATGTATCCTCATTTCTCATTGGCTAATTTGCCGATAAGCATAATTTCCTCACGGTCCATATAACTAATTTATACGACTAACCCCATCGAAAAGTTCAATTGGAGCATCAGGAAAGTGACCAAAACCAAAAGCAGCTTCCCCACCGGCGACAGCCTATTCGAGGATCCTATACCTGATCATTATGGGTATCAGTGAGAAATGGATCCAACCAATCAAGCATTGGGGTGTGATCCTGAACCAACTGACCATCTACTTTAAGGGCGGGTCGAATCCTATGGGATGAGGAGAACACTGAACGAAAAAAGTTTCAGCAAAAAATGTTGCGCTTCCACGTATACACCTTCGTCGTACACGCTATCGGCATTTCGAAAAGAGAGGCATAGCTGGTTTATCAGTATGCGGGCGTATCCACAGGCTGCGCTTCTAAGTTCATCTGGGGGCAAGGGCTGAAGAACCAGGTCTACAAGGTCGGCGACTTCATTCCGATCTTTGGCATAACGCCCCGGGGAATTCGCCTGATCGAAGAGCTGATCAAGTATATTGGCAAGGAGATCAAGCTGAAGCTGGACGCACCGCAGCTGGATAAACTCCTGTGACTCTTTTTAGTTTTTATGTAATAGGCCTTTGAAGAGCCAATTCCTGTCCCATCTGCATCCTGCTTATAACTTACTTATTCGACATAGCAGTTTTAGGGAAAGGTTTATGGGGTATTGGTCATCTACCATATGTTAACGTATGAACAAGTGTTCACTTGTTCCTGGTTATTATGACGAGCCAACCGATCGATGAAGTCCAGTTGAAAGATGTGTGCGAGAGTTACTGCATACACCCGGAAAAAGTGGCGGCCGCGAAGCGAGAGATGTTGGATGGCGACGTGGCTGTTCGCATGTCGGAGATCTACAAAATGATGGGCGATCCGACCCGCCTGAAGATGATCAAGGTTCTGGCGGTAAACGAGATGTGTGTCTGCGACCTAGCAGCTGTGCTGGGGATGGAACAATCCGCCATTTCGCACCAGCTGAGATTGCTGAAAAATATGCGAATAGTGAAGATGCGAAAAGACGGTAAATCTGCTTATTATAGCCTGGACGACCAGCATGTGCTTACCCTGTTCAACGAAGGGCTGAAACATGTAATTGACCACTGAGGGTGGAGATATTGGAAAAAGACAAGGAGTGCGAGTGCTGCGAAGTGAAAGATGGCGAGAGCGACGGAGCCAGCTGCACTCTGTTGAAGGTTGAGGGGATCGATTGCCCCAAATGCGCTGAAAAGATCGAAAAGTTCTTGCTGACCATCCCCGGCATCAGCTCGGCGAAAGCAGATATCACCACCTCCACAGTCGATATCGATCACACCTCTCCGAGAGCAAGCGTAATCGGGGCTTTAGAGCGGGCAGGCTACAAAGTGACGATAGAGGAAGCGGAAGATGAGAAACAGCCAGGATCCGAAGGCTCTGCAGGAGTTAGCGGGTCGGGGGCACGAGAGAGCACGTTGAGGCTCGAAGGCCTGGAGTGCGCCGATTGTGTAGATAAGCTGGAGAAAAGGCTGGCGAAGCACACTGGAGTGATCTCGGTAAAGGCTAACTTCGGGGCTTCCTCTGTTAAGATCAGCTACACCTGTCCCCTGGAAGAGATCGTTCAGATCATCAAAGATTCCGGTTACAGAGTGGCGGACACAGGCGTTAAAGTAACGACCTTCGACGTTAAAGGCCTGGACTGCATCGACTGCGCGCATAATTTCGAGAAGTTCATGCAGAAGATACCCGGCGTCGTCTCCACAAAGCTCAACTTCGGGGCCGCGAAGATCCGGGTGGAGTATGAGTGCCCCAAAGAAATCCTGGTAAAAGCAGCCTCGGACGCGGGGTATAAGATCGCAGAGATCGGCACCGAAAAGGCAGAGCGTAAAGAATCCGCCATATCGAAGTACAAGTACGAGATCAGTTCGGGCATCTCGGCCGTTTTCCTGGCGGCCGGTTTCGCGGCGGGGCTCATCGTAGTGCCCGAACTGTACCAGATCCTCCTCTTTGCCCTGGCGATCATCGCCGGCGGCTTTTACACGGTTAAGAAGGCGATCTTCGCGCTACGGACGCTGACGCCGGACATGAATCTCCTGATGGCCGTCGCAGTCATCGGGGCGATCGCCATAGGAAAGTGGGAAGAAGCGGCTACGGTCACTTTCCTCTTCGCATTCGGCAACGCCCTCCAATCCTTCACCTTGGATCGGACGCGAAACTCGATCCGGGAGCTGATGAAGATAGCGCCGAAGGAAGCCACGGTTATCCGCGAGGGCAAAGAAACGAGAATGAGTATTGAGCAGATAAGCGTCGGCGACATCATCGTGGTCAAGCCGGGGGAGAAGATCGCCATGGATGGCGAGGTCGCCCGGGGCACCTCCTACGTGAACCAGGCGCCGATCACCGGGGAATCGATGCCGGTCGAAAAGCGTGAGGGTAGCGATGTCTTCGCGGGAACTATCAACGAGCGCGGCGCACTGGAGGTGCGGGTCACCCGGCTGGCTAAGGATAATACCCTCAGCAAAATCATCCAGATGGTGGAAGAGGCCCAGACCAACCGCGCGCCCTCCCAGGAATTCGTGGACCGGTTCGCGAAGTACTACACTCCGGCGGTCCTCATTCTGGCCTTTGGCATAGCAGTGGTTCCGGCGCTGTTCGGGCAGCCGTTCGATGCCTGGCTATACCGGGCTCTCGTCCTGCTGGTCATCGCCTGTCCCTGTGCGCTGGTCATCTCGACGCCGGTCTCCATCGTCGCGGCGATCGGGAACGCCTCGCGAAACGGCGTCCTGGTCAAAGGCGGAGCGTACTTGGAAGAGATCGGCAAGACCAAGGCCATCGCCTTCGATAAAACTGGCACGCTCACCGTGGGTAAGCCGGCCGTGACCGAAGTCGTCGCCCTGAACTCTGCTGGCCGGGAGGAGATCCTGAACATTGCAGCGACCCTGGAATCGAGGTCGGAGCACCCCCTGGCCCTGGCGATCGTCGAAGCTAACGGCGGCAAGCCGCTGAGAAGCCTGGCAGACTTCGAGGCTATTACGGGGAAAGGCATCCGGGGGAAAGTGGACGGTAAAAACTACCGAGTCGGCAACCTGAAAATGTATAATGGCCTGGCCAGCGACGCTGTGACGGAGGCTGTCGAGCGTCTCCAGCGCAGTGCCATGACGCCGGTCATTCTGGCCGACGACAGAGAAGCCATAGCTGTCATCGGCATCGCTGACCAGCTGAGACCCGAAAGCGCGGACGTCGTTCAAAAGCTCCATAAAGTGGGCGTGAACGAGGTCTTGATGCTGACCGGCGACAACGACCTGACAGCCATCGCAATATCCGGGAAGATCGGCCTCGATGGGTACTATGCCGATCTCCTTCCCCAGGACAAGGCTGTCAAGATCGACGAGATCAAGAAGAAGCACGAGAAAGTCGTCATGGTCGGCGACGGCATCAACGATGCCCCGGCCCTGGCGAGGTCGACCGTCGGCATCGCGATGGGCGTCACAGGCTCGGACACGGCCCTGGAGACCGCAGACATCGCCCTGATGTCCAACGACATCTCCAGGATCGAGTACGTAGTGAGACTAGGCAAGCGAACGCTCTCCATCATCCAGCAGAACATAGCCCTATCGCTGGCCATCAAGCTGACATTCATCGCCCTCGCCCTCTTCGGCATCTCCACCCTATGGATGGCGGTGTTCGCAGACACAGGGGTCTCAATCCTCGTCACCCTGAACGGCATGAGGCTGCTGAGAACCAGGAAATGAGACGGATATCGCCTCACCACTTATTTACATCTAAGGCGGGATCAGCTATCGACAAGTACCTTGCGGAAACCCCTATCCTCAACTACACACATCCGGCCATTTCCAGCCTGATCCAGGAGCAGGGCTGGAGATCGTCACCGGAGGCGGAGAAAATCGGCCGGATCTACGACTTTGTCAAGGACGAAGTCCTCTTCGGCTATAACGAGGCAGACACGCTACGGGCATCAGACGTATTGAGAGAGGGCTACGGGCAATGTAACACGAAAGCCAGCCTCTTCATGGCCTTGCTCAGAGCAGTAGGTGTACCCTGTCGATTCCACGGGTTTACGATCGATAAGCGGCTGCAGAAAGGCGCCATAGATGGCCTGTTCTACCGGCTTACCCCGGAGGAGATCATCCACAGCTGGGTTGAAGTAAACTACAATGGCACCTGGGTCAACCTGGAAGGCCTGATACTAGACCAGCGGTATCTGGGCAGCCTTCAAAAGAAATTTCCAGCCTGCGAAGGCTCCTTTTGCGGATATGGCGTTGCGACGGACAACTTTAAAAATCCACATGTGAACTGGACTGGCGGAGATACATACATCCAAAAGGAAGGTATAGCTAGGAATTTCGGCGTCTATGACTCACCGGATGACTTTTACCGTGATCACGGCGAGAACCTGAGCGGCTTGAAAAATTTACTATTCAAACACCTTTTCCGCCATTTGATGAACCGGAACCTCAACCGGATAAGAGCCGATTACGTGCCGTTAAATACAAACCAGTCATAATTTTTCCGATTTCAAATATTACCCGAATCGTAGGCACTACAGATAGTGCGCCAGCTCCGAATGCGCTTTCTCTTGAATCAGGATCGAATGTATTAGCCTCGTCTATGAGCCTCGAGACGTATCCGAGGCGCTGCAGAAAGTCGGCGAACGTCATGGGCAAGGCGAGGTATCCACGGGGTAGCGAGGCGCAGCACTTCGGCGAGACTCTATAACACTCAAGCTATGTCAGCTATTTTCAAAAAGAGTCTCGACGCTTACTGCCCAATACATTGATTTATAGTGGTTGATTTTAGAAACTCTAAAAGAAAATATGAGGTCACAATTATTATCAACGAGTGAACTCTCATTTTTGGGGCGCCAACTATACCCCGCTACCGTTGTTTGTTCGGCACTTTTACGATGTTGTCGGGCTTAAGTCCTTCAACTTTATGGTTTTTACGGTCGTAGTAGAACATGGCTAGAATCCATATTGCGCATAGCATCATGACGGCGCTTGATATTAGGTAGGGTAGTGCGATGTTGGCGACAAAAAGGTAGCCGGCGATTGGCGGGCCGAGTACACGTCCTAGGCTGCCGTATGAGCCCATGATCCCGAGGATGACTCCCTGGTGGCGATCGTCGGTCAGGTGTGATATTACGGTGTTCAGGCAGGGGAATACCAGTCCGCTGCCAACGCTGACGATACATATGTATCCGATGGCTGCGCCGAGGTCTGTGGCTGTCAATATGAGTATCAGTCCTACTGTGCCGAAGAGTAGGCCGATGGCTATTACGATTACTTCGCCGAACTTTTCTATTGCTCGGCCGACGATCAAGCCTTGGCAAACCACGCTGATGGCTCCCATTAGGGCGAAGACAACCCCCATAGCGGTCGGTCCTGTGACGGCGATCCTGCCGTTGAATAATGGGACTGAGGAAGTGGCGCTGGTTAATCCAAAGCTCTTCATAAGATAGTAGGTGAAGGTGCCTTCGAAACCTGAAATCGCGTAGCTGATTACTAGCATTGCGATTAGGTAGATGCCTGCGGGTGTCTCGATGGCGGATGTCATTATTTTTGATGTGTCCACTATGGTGTGGAGTATTGAGCCTGGGCGGATTGCGTCCACGATCCTAAATTTCTTTTCTTTGGATATGGATTCCGGGATTAGGATTGTGAAGCCTATTGCGGTGATTGCTGATAGTACTGCCGCGGTGAAGAAGGGGATTGAAAGGCCGAAAAGGGAGAGGAAGCTTGAGATGAATGGTCCTAGGATAAATCCTAGTCCGGATACGGCGCCCATTAAGCCCATCATTCTGGCTCGCTCTCCGGTTCGGGTGATGTCTGCGATATATGCCATGGCGGCTGGGAATATTCCTCCGGAAAAAAATCCGGCGATGGCGACTGCGATGAATAGCATCCAGAGATATTGTGAAAATCCGATGATTGTGAAGGCGATGGCAAACCCGGTTAGGGTGCATAGGATCACGGGTTTTCGGCCTATTTGGTCGGATATTCTGCCCCAGAATGGGCCGCAAATGAATTGAAGGAAAGAGAATGTCGCCAGCAGCAGGCCGAGGTGGAATGCTGTGGCGCCTACGCTTTGTGTGTAGTAGGGGATTACGGGGATGATGATGCCAAAACCTAGCGTGAAGATAAATACAGCGGACATCAATACAAGGAGCTGTAACGGCTTGATACCCATATTCTTCCTGAAAACAAAGGTGATACTGCTTTAAATACGTTTTCGTATGTATGAAGAAAAATAGGTTGATTTTATCCAATGACCGGTATAGCCCTACAGGAATAATTAAAAAATCAGGCCGTTAGAATAGATTAGGGGTGATCATGCAGCGACTTTTTTCTCGGATATGATCTCTCCATTTAATAATTCGTAGACGTATGCGTGTTTTCTGTTTACGCATACGATCGTTGACACGATCGTATTTTTCTTTTTTTCCCTCTTTGATTCGTTTTTGTCTTGCAATTGAAAACCTCAAAAATCAGAAAGCGGGTTATAGATAATCAATTTATTCTACGACTATTGAAATTGAATAAGTGGAATCGCAGATATGAAAAAATCCCCGATATTCCTGTCTGTCGATGAATATACGCCTGACATACCCATAGCTAAAGCTGGTGGGGTTCTGTGGTTAGCGGCGTTTTCACTAGTTTTCTGTTAGGTTTGGTGTCTTTTGTTTGGGGGGCTTGTTCGTGTTTAAGGTGTGTTTTGGTGGTCTTCGCTTTTAAACTGTGATTTGTACAGTTCGTGGTTGGTCGTGAGCTTAGATATTCTAGCAGCTAGTGTAAATCAAAAAAATTGTTTGTGTTTTCGTGTTATCCGATGAAGTGGTTAGTTTCTTCGGCTGAATGAAAAACTTCCGATTAGGATCATCGTGATGTCGAATATGAGTATAATCAAAATTTCTTGGTATAGCGGGAGTAGTGGTGTCCATGCGTTGCCGAGGATGATTGATCTTAGGATATCGACTCCGTATGTGAGGGGATTTGCATAGAATACCCATCTGAGCCATGATGGTATGTGTGTTACTGGGAATAGCGCTCCGCTGAGAAAGAATAGCGGTAGGTTTACGAAGGTCTGGATGAGGCCGAAGCTTTCCAGGCTTTCTAGGTAGCTTGCGATGGTTAGGCCTACGCAGACAACGCCGAAGGTGATGAGCATCATCACTGGCACTGAGATGATAAAAGCTGCTGGGTTTAGAGGCACTCCGATCAGTATTCCGAATGGGAATATGATGATGCCCTGCACGATTGCGTCTGTGCTGACGCCTAGCATCTTGCCGAGGAATATTGAGATCCGGGATATTGGGGCTACTAGGATTTCCTTTAGAAAACCGAACTGTCTGTCCCAGATGACGGATATGCCCATGAACATGGATGTGAACTGGAGTGCTTGGGTGATTATTCCGGGGAAGATGAACATTTGGTAGGTGATATTGGCAGCGCTTTGTATGGGGAGGCTGATACCGGCGCCGAAGATGATGAGCCATAGCAGGGGCTGGATAAAGGAGCTGATGAATCGGCTGCGCTCTCTGGAGTAGCGTAGCACTTCTCTCATCCATAGGGTGTAGATGCCTTGAAGTTCGCTCATCGGATTTGTCTCCTCATGGCTCCGGCCATGCCGTAGAATTCTCTCTGTCCGGATTCTCGCAGTTCTTTGCCGGTAAAGTGCAAAAAGACGTCGTCGAGTTGTGGTTGTTGTAGGGATATGGTTTCGATGTGGATGTTGTGATCGGCCGCTAGTTCGGTGATGCGGGGGAGTGTCGTGTGTGCGTTATTTACTGTGATTTTGATCTCGTGATTGGCGATGACGGTGCATTTGGCGAGGCCGGAGGCCTTGACTAGATCGTGGAAACGATCGTTGTCTTGGGTTCTTATGACGATTGTGTCGCCGCCGAGTTCATCTTTCAGGCGGTGGGGTGTGTCTAGAGCGACGATGTCTCCGTGGTCGATGATCGCTACTCTATTGCAAAATCGGTCTGCCTCTTCTAGGTAGTGTGTGGAGAGGATGATGGTGAGGTCTTGGTAGCCCATCAACTTCTTGATATATGTCCAGATGTGGTCTCTGCTCTGAGGATCTAGGCCGACCGTGGGCTCGTCGAGAAATAATACCTTTGGGTTATGGATTAGGCTTCTGGCGATCTCAAGTCTACGGCGCATGCCGCTGGAATAGTGGCGGACCAGATCGTCGGCTCGTTCGTCCAGTTCCACTAGTTTTAAGACCTTATCGATCTGTTCCTTCTGGATATTGCCGGGAACTCCGTAGAGGTTGGCGTGGATCTTCAGGTTTTCTCTCCCTGTTAGCCGATCGTCCACGCTTGGGTCTTGGAATACTATGCCGATGGATTTGCGTACGTGGGCCGGGTGTTTGCATACGTCGTAGCCGTCGACCATGGCGGTGCCGGTTGTAGGCTTCAAAATGGTGCAGAGAATGGATATCGTTGTGCTTTTCCCGGCGCCGTTGGGGCCGAGCAGGCCGAAAATTTCACCGTGATCTACGTCGAAGCTAATGTTATTTACTGCCACTAGGCTGTTGAACTTCTTTGTCAGGCCCTTTACTTCGATCACATGGCTCACGTTATTAACCCCTAATACTGAAACTACATCTAAAGAATATCATGCCATATTTATAATATGTGTGGCAATATTTTAGCTATAGGAAACGATCAAAGTGTCAAGGTAAAATTCTGATACCAATTATCCGCTCAGGGCAACGCATAATACCATCGCCCGTTACGATGATGAGGCCTTAGGGTGTAAGAAAGCCCACAGGCTTTAGCCGTGGGAATGTGTAAGTAGTCCTCCTCAGGAATGATCAATCGCTTGCCTATCATTCTATACCAGTCACCGATCACAGCGATAAGAGATATTTCTTCCCTGCGACCGGACTGCAAATATACTCAAATTTGATCTTCTTTTGGGAGTGTAACATTTTTTGTTGAAGAAGTAAAAAATAGCTTTTCATGATAGGGCGGGTTATCGCCCCTCCGGTTCATGAATTGTGCAAAGCCGCCCTAACGAAGACTTTTTATATATTTATATAAATAATAAATGAGGAAAATGCCTGAGGATTTTCATGAGTCAATAAGCCCTGTCTTAGGAGAAGAAAGTTTAACTCGCTATAGAACCAAATATGACTTAGGGGAACTGGGAGCGTCTTTTACATGCCCCTCCTGCGGGTGTCCAACCTTTAGTGAAAGGGGAAGTTACGAGATTTGTATCCTATGTGATTGGATCGCTGCGGATGGATTTTAGCTACACCACAAAAAATATTATTATCTAGTTAATATACTAGCTTGGATATTAGGGCTCGCAGGAGGTTTAAATTATGGTTTATACAATGACAGAACGGAAAAGACTTATACGAAAATGGAAAGGCGTCGCTCCTGACAATACGGTGCTTGCTATCCGAGTGCCAAAAGAACTCGATGATGAAGATGCATTGAGACAACATATCCGGAACGAATACCTTATCGACATTGAAATAGGTACAAGCGAGCTCACCGGAGAGAAGATCGACAGTTCATATTTCAGCCATACATGCCTATTCTACAAGGGTGACATGCGTAATTGGATTGGTTGTATGTTAGATTGGGATAGAGACGGGAAGTTAACTGTCTGGATCCATCTCAAACATTATTCTACTGGCGATAACTGGAGAAAATTCCTGTCGAATATAATACAGATAGACGAATACGAAGACTAAAAAAATCCTACTGTCAGCAACAAGATAACTCTCTTACTGCGGACAATGGATATACTAATAAGAAACACGCTTAGGACGACCAATTCTTTCTTAGCTTGGATCATCGCCAATAGCTTAAACATGATATACAAAGACACCAACCATATAGCAAGTCCCAACAATACAAATCCTATACCTCCGATCCTACTCACAAAAAATTGGATAATATCCTAGCCGTAAGGAATGAAACATATAGGGATGAAACATACTGCCGCGACTTTTAAATCGCCCCCAACGGAACGCAGCGTAATACCATACGCTGCAAGGACACCACAGACCAACGAAAAAACAACGCGAATATCGACCAAAAAACAAGACTAATTTCAAGACAAAAACGAGGCCAAATTCAAAGCAAAAAAGACGCCGTCCGGTAAACTGTGCCGGGCGCCGCTGGGCGCTCTGCACATGCAGGACGCAACCACGGTGAACAGCGTGTCGGTACCTTTGAGACCGGACATGCTGGAGGAAAGCACACTTCCTGAACTACAGGCTTATACGCCGGGAAAGATCGTAGAGGAGCTGCCCCAGCTGGCCAGGCGCCTGCCTGACTGAGGCACGGATGCTACTAGGAGATCCTGACAGCCACCGGGATCCAGCCGGAGGCTCCCGGCGGGATGGAGGCGTTGATGTCGGCTGTTTTTCCATACTCGGGCACCGGCCCTTTCGCCGTGAACAGGTTATAGTGCACAGCTAGCGATATGTTACCGGCCGCCACCGATCCCTGCGCCGGGACCAGGCCGGGATCGACGAAGACGTACGACGTATAGTTACGGTACGATTGGGGGCTGCCTTCCACCGCGTAGCCCTCGGACGTATTCGACACTACCGGGTACAGGGGGCCCGCGGTCATCGACTCGCCTGCCTGGTACTGCCGATCTAGCTCGACTGCAGAAACGTCATTCCTGCTCCCGTTGATGGCGCACATGAAGTCAGACAGGTTACTGCTATCTGCGGGGGTGAGAGCGATCATCTGCCCGTTCTCGGTATCGACCAGCGCCGGCGACCACCTGATGCACAGCAAGTATATCATCCGAGACGGGCGCTCTCCTTCCGTCACTGTGTGGATGGGATCGGCCAATTTTACCACGAATGCCTGGAGCATCCAGGACAATAACATTGTGATCCCGGAGTCCCCGGATCTGGCCACGAAATACGAGACCGATTTCACAGAGTTGTGGGAGGCGGGACTGATCGCCGGGACTGGTAAAGACGAACAAGGAGAATCCGATATCGACGGCGTAGATGTAGAAGTAGATTTTTCCCCTGGGGATGGTCCAACAATGGACCAGAGCGTCGCAAACCAAATCTCGTCCGCGAACAGCGAGATAGCGCGCTCCGATTGTCATATCTTCAGGGACGGTGCTGAGCGCCTTGGCCGAAGCGGTGGAACGCGGCGTCGAGATCTCCGGCGTTTACCACGGCCCGGAAATGGACATGGCACTCAGAAACTTTGAAAAAAGCACCAAGACCGGTCAGGCCAAAATCGCGTTGTGGGACGCCGTAAAGGACAGGCTGATTCCTAAACACTCCACGCCCTACAGTCCGAATGGGCCTCACGACTTCATGCACAATAAAGTTCTAGTGGTCGATCGGAAGAGGGTTGTGACAGGGAGCTTCAACTTCTCCCAGAACGCCACGAAAAACGCTGAAAACATGATCACTATGCATGACGAGACCATCGCAGGCCAGTACGATCAATACATCAAGAATCTGGTATCAAAGTACAGGTAAACGAAACGTGGCAGGGGGAGGAGCTCATAGCCAGCCGGAGACGTTGCGGTTGTACGAGCCGGGAATGCTTCCACCAGATTCTGGCACGCCAACCTGATCGCCTTTTATCACCTTCTGCCCAGCCCTCTCCGTCATGCTGTCCACATGCTGCAGTCCGTGATCAGCGATTTATCATAAAAGCATCGTATGTAGTCCTAAAAAACCAGAGATCCGCCATCAACTTGAGTGGCCCCTACTGAACAACTTCAGGTTTCTCGCTTATGATGGTAACAGCCTGATCATCTTCAAAAAATATTCGAAAACAACCAGCGGATGAATACCTCGATGAGATTAGAAATGCTTACGATAACGAGAAACATCCTACTCCTGCTCGATAACCTTCCACCCCACAAAAATAGAGAAGTACAAGAAACAGCGGAAACCAGAACATAACTCTGATTGAAATACCCATCCTTAGAACTGTTTAACTCCCCTAGGTAGACAAATTTATAGACAAGTGTCTTTTTAGCGTATCTCTTCCTGATCAGGTACTCTTCGATCTCGTGGAAGTGATCTATGTTTGTTCATGTTCTCTTATGAGGTATGGCTGATACCAGCCTCAATATGTTTACTAAGTTCCGTTTTGCGTTTACCACCGAAATTTGCTGGTATTGTCTTTCCCTCAGCAGACAATCCCTTTGATGTGGTATTTAAATTTATTCAATTTTTCTTTCGCCTAATGTCTCCCCCATATTTCTTAGACTGTCTATAGTATTTAAAACCTCAATCCCATAGGCTTGGCGCTCTGTGATTTTTTTGCTGGGCTTTGTGGTGTTCACAGATTAAACCTCCCTTTCCAGCGTCAAAATAACGAAAATAACTTATAGGGTATCCGAAATGAAAATTTGAAAAATGTGGGGTTGAAGGGATTTGAACCCCTGATCGACGGGTCTCTCCGATCGATTTCGTCCGGGGTTTCACCGGAGAGCACTGAAATCAGCGCTCCAACGGTTCCTCATAGATCGCCCCGTCGGGCAATCTCAGGAGACCCGTTGCTCATCATATTTCTGGAGGGCCTATTCGACCCGTCCACCGCTGGAGCCCGTCGCCATACCTGGCTTGGCCACAACCCCTGTGCATTTTGTTTATAGCGTTATTCCTTATTATATATTTACGAGCGTTTTCAGCGGGCCCGGTGGGATTCGAACCCACGACCCCCGGCTTAGAAGGCCGGTGCTATATCCTGACTAAGCCACGAGCCCAGC
>Ga0187785_10000464_pt1 | contig 15176 bp, 6 predicted proteins | sample 0815_BV2_4_20_MG_FD_132466 | JGI IMG/M metagenome (GOLD analysis project Ga0187785, IMG submission 132466) | Tropical peat soil microbial communities from peatlands in Department of Meta, Colombia - 0815_BV2_4_20_MG | ecosystem: Environmental > Terrestrial > Soil > Wetlands > Peat | place...
GACGGCCTTTCCGGAGACGGTTGGTCCCGTGCAGCCCCGTGACGCAACAACTCGGGCTGGTGCGAGGCAAAACACAAATCAGCATTTCCATCCGGTTTTCAGTGAGACAGAAGTGTTCGGCAATGACTATGATCACCGACCAGCAGTCGTCCGAGACGGACGTGACCCAACTTCGTGAATCCCGCATACGGCATCTCTATTACCAGGGAATATGGGGGGTTCGCGGATCGCTCGCGGCGGCGGTGATCCTTACTGTTGCGCTCTGGGGTTCCATAGCGCCAGCGCATCTCATCCTATGGCTCTTCTGTTATACGGTGCTGTGCGGCCTTGGAGAGGCTCTCACGTGGGGCTTTAGCGAAGAACACGCGCAGGGGATGGAAATCCTTTCCTGGGGCAGGCGGTTCGTGAGCGCCACCATTGTTGCCGGAGTCCTCTGGGGCCTTACCCCGATCTTTCTCTTTCCTAGGGACTCGTTGTTCTCGCAGGCCATGCTCACCTTCGCTCTGGGCGGTATGAGCGTGGGCATCACTACGTCACACGGCGTCACGAAAGAGGCGTGGCTGCCCTTCATTTTCCTGGTGTATGTCCCGCTCATAGGTCGGTACTTTTACGAAGGAGATCCGATCCATGTTTCGATGGGTGCGCTGCTGTTCATTTTCATGTTGTACCTCGTCGGTTCGGCGAGCCGGATGCATCGAACCGTCGTTGAGACGCTGCGGCTGCAATATGAGAAACAAAAACTCATAGAGGTTTTGACCCAGGAAAAAGAGACCACCGAGCGACTCAACGACGTTTTGCGATCCGAAATCCAGGAGCGCAAACGTGCGCACGCGGCATTACGGCAAAGCGAAGAGAGATACCGCCAGCTTTTTGAGATTTCCCCTCATGCCATGACGGTTCACGGCAAGGGCAAGATTCTGCTTGCAAATCCCGCAGCAGCGAAACTTGTGAATGCCTCCGGTCCGGACGCCCTCATAGGCAGGACCATATGGGAATTTGTTCACGACGATCTCCTGGCCGAGTTTCAGGAACGGCTGGATCGGTTGGAGCAGAATGGAGGGGCCACGGAGCTCACGGAATGGAAACTGCGAGATCTGAACAATACCGTGTTGGATGTAGAAGTGGCTTCTGTTGCGTCAACCTACAAGGAAATGCATGCGATCCTCACCGTGACCCGCGATATCACCCAGGCGAAAAGGGCCCAGGAAAAATTGAAGGTTTCCCTGGAGGAAAAAGAAATCCTGTTGAGGGAAATCCACCACAGGGTTAAAAACAATCTGCAAATCATATCCAGTCTTCTCAGGCTCCAATTAAAATATGCCGGAACTAAGTCACTTGAAGACATTTTTAACGATAGTCAGAATCGCTTGCAATCAATGGCGCTCTTACACGAAAAGCTATACCGCTCCGAGGATCTCGCCAAAGTCGATTTCAGACCGTACGTCGGAGCTCTCTTGTCAAACCTGATCCAGTCGTACGGCAGTTCGGAGAGGTCAATCACGTTCAAGAACGAGGTGGGAGAGATCCGATTGTGTTTGGATACGGCGATCCCTTGCGGCTTGATCATCAACGAACTGGTCTCAAATTGTCTGAAACATGCCTTTCATGACGGCAGGCCGGGCAGCGTGGAGGTCGGCCTCAACTGCGTGAAGAGCGAATGCAGACTCACAATCGCTGACGACGGAGTTGGTTTTCCCCCGGATCTCGACCGCATAGACCCCGGAACGCTGGGCTTGCGGCTGGTGAACACCCTGGTGAGTCAGTTACGGGGGCAAGTGCGCGTCAATTCTTCCCGCGGTACGGCGTATGAAATTATGTTCCGTGAACATGGCCGCGGATAGCGAGAGGTTTCGTTGTCCCAGGCACCTCCCGAAGTACTCATCCAATGACTGGTAGGCAAAAGGATGTCGTTGCGAGCTAAGCGAAGCAATCTCTGCCCTTGAATATCCAGATTGCTTCGTCGTTTCACCCCTCGCAATGACAAGGAGACATTGGTTCCCTCGCGAGACTGAATGATCAATAGGGATTCTCAAAAGTAAATTCGGTTTTGATTGCGCGAACAAATTGAAAGATTGTCATTGCGAGGGCAGAGCCCGAAGCAATCTCCAACTGACCAAGACCGAGATTGCTTCGTCGTTCCTCTCCTCGCAATGACATGATTGCGTGGTCGCAATGTGGGCGAGAGTCGTGAACGAATCCGACAGAATTTTCGAGAATTGCTATAGTCGGAAACGGGGTTGCCAGTGCTTCGGGGGAAGGTTCACGATAAACCTCCCCGAAATAGTTGAATTATCTGCCTGCAAATGCGTCCTTGTACGAAACGCGCATCTCGCGTTTCAAAATCTTGCCTGTGGGCGTTTTCGGAAGCGCCTCGACGATGATGACCTTTTTGGGGCATTTGAATGCTGCCAATTCCCGTCTGCACAAATCCATGATTTCTTGTTCTTCGATCTTCTCTCCTTGTTTGGGAACCACCACCGCGGTGACCGCTTCCACCCATTTTTCGTGAGGCAGGCCGATGACAGCCACTTCCTGCACGCGTTTATCGAGGTAGATGGCTTCTTCCACTTCCCGCGTGGGAACGTTTTCACCCCCTGTCTTCACCATATCTTTTTTCCGGTCCACTACCGCCACATACCGGTCTTCGTCCAACACCCCTATGTCGCCGGAATGGAACCAACCCCCTATCATCGCTTCTTCGGTTTTTTCCGGGTCCTTGTAATACATGATCATGACGTGGGGACCCTTGCCGCAGATTTCGCCTGATATCCCCTGTTCGCGGACCTCTCTGTACTGATCGTCTTCCAACCTGGTCTCCATGTTCAGGCCGCCCATGCCTGCAGACCCGAGTTTTGCGGTGGCATCCTTTGCCTTCAAAATGGTGTGGTATGGAGCGAGTTCCGTTTGTCCGTAATAGTTGTATATATTCGTTCCGGGCAGCCGCTCCATAATTTCCTTGAGAATCTCCACCGGCATGATGGATGCTCCGTAGTAGCATTTCTTGAGGCTGGAGAGATCGTACCGGGTGAATTCGGGATGCCGCAGGATCGCTATCCACACAGTCGGGGGAGCAAAAAACATGGTGGCCTTGTAGTCTGCGATGTTCTTAAGAATCTGCCCTATGTCCGGCCCCATGAGGATGTTGGTTCCGCCGAGCCAGAATATGGGATTCATGAAAACGTCCCGCTGTGCGCAATGATATATGGGTAGAGCGTTGATGTTCACGTCCTCGCTGTCGTACTGGCCGTCAATGATGCAGCCCATATAGTGCGCCATGAGCGCCTGATTGCTGATGATCACGCCTTTCGGCCTGGATTCGGTGCCGCTGGTGTACGTCATTTGGCAGGGATCTTCAATGTGAAGTATTGTGTCCGGCTCCGACGCGAGATACGGTTTCACCCATTCGTCAAAGTCGCGAAAACGCTCGCTCACCGGGGGGTTCCCCGCGCCCTGATTGGACCAGATGAAGGTTTTCACCGAGGGCATCTCGTCGAGAACGTCTTTCACCAAATCGTAGAGGGCGTCTTCCACGATAAAGACAGTACTTTCAGAGTGATTGATGCAATAGGAGATGTCTTTGCCCCGCAGAAGATAGTTTATGGCCAGGTATACCGCTCCGATTTTGCAGCAGCCGATCCAGGTGAGCACATGGTGAATGGTATTGTGGGCAAGTATTGCAACCCTGTCATATTTTTTTACACCGAGATCTATCAACGCATTCGCGACTCTGTTGCATTCGTCTTCCATTTCCGTATAGTTCAGGCTTTTGTCGCCGAAAATAATCGCTTTCTTTTCGGGAAAATGGTATCTGGCCCGGCGGATCATGTCCGCGATGACCCAGCGATTCGTCCTGTTATACCGGGTCATGAGAAATTCAATATTCTCCTTATTCAACACGTGGTAGCGCGTTTTTTCTTCATCGGTTAGAGGCCTCAATACATTCGTCATACCATGTCTCCTTTCTTGAAATCTGTTTTGATGGCGGTCTCCCGGCAGACCGTGAGCCCGCGAATATTCTCTCTTTTCTAAGCAAGCCCCGTGCCGACTCCGGGGGTGAGTCCGGCGGAGCAGAAGCGATTCGAGTGGTGAGGACTAACCACCAAGGCAACAAGGATAATACAACGCATGTCCTGGAGGCAAGGAGAGTCAGACTATTTCGCTGTCAAACAGGTGAAAGCGGCGCAGCACTTCTTGCAAGAAGCGCCTTCCCGAACCCCATCTCAAGAACGTTCGGCATTCGACGGAACCCGCACTTCCTCAGCGAAAATGCAGGTTCCGGCTGATGATATAGGGGGTCTCAAAAGTTGTGTCGATTTTGATTACGCGAAAGTAGCCGAAGACTGTCATTGCGAGCGAAGCGAAGCAATCTGCTCCGACAAAAATGTGCGACCTGATGTAAGAAAACCTGTACGTAGCAGGCGTATCTCCCCTCTCACACTCCCAGCGGGGCCTGCCACCTTTTCTTCAGCTCCCGGATGTCCGCGTCCACTACCGTAGCGCCCTGCAATCCCATGACCTTCACTTTCGGTTCTTCCGTGACTTCGCCCACATGCGCGAGAGGGAAGCCGGACATCGCGGCTTCGAAACCGGCACGCTTGTCCGGGGACACGCTGATCAGAAACCTGCACGGAGTCTCTGAAAACAGGGCCACGTCGTCCCGGTCCACGCCGTCCAGCATAAGGTTGGCCAGCGAAATCCGAGCGCCCAGCGCTCCGGAGAAAGCGCTCTCTGCGAGGGCCACTCCCAGGCCGCCGTCCGACAGATCGTGGCAGGAGGCCACCAGTCCGGACGTGATGGCCTTGTGCAGCGCTCTATACATGGCAATTGCCTGCTTCGGATCTGCCACTCGGGGGACCTTGTTTCCTACGAATCCCCTGGAAGCGAAATACTCCGAGCCGCCGGTTTCATCACGGGTTACCCCAAGAACATAGACTGCGTCGTGGTGTTTCTTGAAATCCGGAGTCACAGCGAGCCGCACATCCGGCACAATCCCCACCGCTGTGAACAGGACCGTGGGAGGAATGGAAATTTTCGTGTTCCCGATGTGGTAATCGTTCTTCATGCTGTCTTTGCCGGATATACAGGGTATGCGGTACGTGGTGGTTATGTCGTACAGCGCCTCGTTGGCGCGCACCAATTGAGCCAGCTTGTATTCGCCGTCGGGTGTCTTCTCCGACTGCACGGGATCGCACCAGCAGAAATTATCGAGTCCTGCCATGTGGTCGGGGTTCGCACCGGCAGCGACGATGTTGCGAACTGCCTCGTCTATGACCGCGGCCATCATCCAGTACGTATCCAGATCGGAATACCGTGGCGCTATACCGCATCCCACGGCAATGCCCCTGAACCTGCCAAGGACCGGCCGCAACACCGCGGAATCACCCGGACCATCATTCTGAGCCCCCACGAGGGGTTTCACCACGGTTCCCGCTTGGACCTCGTGATCGTACTGGCGAATCAGCCTCTCCTTGGAGCACACGTTCCACCGGCCCATGATTTCCAGCAGCGAAGCTGTGAGATCTCCGACAGACTCCAGAAGCGGCTCCTCATGAGTCGGAGCCTGCCATCGGGCCGTGAGCCGCATCCTGGGTCCGTTGTGGAGAAAATCCAGGGGAAGCAATCCCGCAGTCCTGTCTTCCCAGAGTACTCTGAAAAATCCGTCGTCCGTGAATTCGCCGAGATCCGTGGCTTCCACATCCAGAGATGTGGCCAATTCCATGAATTCGTCAAGTTTGTCCGGGGGGACAGCTACGGTCATGCGCTCCTGCGCCTCCGACAAAAGAATCTCCCAGGGTTGAAGACCGGGATACTTGAGAGGAGCCCTGTCCAGGTGAAGGACCGCTCCTCCGGATTCACGGGCCATTTCTCCCACGGATGAAGACAAGCCTCCCGCTCCGTTGTCCGTGATGGAATGATACAGGCCTTTGTCCCTGGCCATGAGGAGGAAGTCGGTCATTCGTTTCTGGGTTATGGGGTCTCCGATCTGCACTGCACTGACCGGAGAACCTTCGTGCAATTCCTCGGAAGAAAAAGTGGCGCCGTGAATCCCGTCCTTGCCGATGCGGCCTCCCGTCATGATGATGCGGTCCCCGGGACGGGCCTGCTTCACGTGTGCGGGTCTGCCGTCGATCTGGGCGGGCATGATGCCGCCGGTGCCGCAGTAGACCAGCGGCTTGCCCAGATACCGCTCGTCAAATACCACGGCTCCGTTTACTGTCGGTATGCCGCTCTTGTTCCCTCCGTGCTCCACTCCCTCCCGGACTCCCTCGAACACGCGACGCGGGTGAAGCAGCCTTGGGGGGATATCACCTTTGAAATCGGGCGGTGCGAAACAGAAGACGTCCGTATTAAAAATGAGACGTGCCCCCAATCCCGTGCCGAACGGATCGCGGTTTACACCCACGATGCCGGTGAGCGCCCCGCCGTACGGGTCTAGAGCAGACGGCGAATTGTGGGTCTCCACTTTCACCACAAGATTCCAGTCTTCATCGAATCGGATCACACCGGCATTGTCTTTGAATACTGAGAGACAGAAGTCCTCGGGCCCAAGTTCCTGCCGTATTTTTTCCGTGGCCCCCTGAATACAGGTCTTGAACAGGCTGTCTATTTCCCGGGAACAACCGTCTTCGTAGTAATCGATACGAGCGTTGAATATCTTGTGTTTGCAGTGTTCCGACCACGTCTGAGCAAGCACTTCCAGCTCGCAATCCGTGATTTCCGATCCGAGCCCGGCCTCCCCACGCACTTTCAAGAACTGGGGGGTCTGGTAATAGGCCCGAATCGTCTGCATCTCTTCCAGGCTCAGTGCCAGCACCCCTTCCCTGCTGATACGCACGAGTTCGTCTTCGTTCACGTCCAGATTCACTGTTCTCACTAGGGTCTCGGCACGGGAAGTTATCTTGGGCGCCGTCACGGTGCTTCGATCGTCTCCGGCCGCGTACAGGGTTCGAGTTTGAATGAGATCGTTGGCAAGCAGGTCGCGTGCTATCGTTTCCGCGTGCTCCCGTGACAGCCGGCCTGTGATGAAATACAGTTTGCGCGTGTAAACCCCGTCACCGGGGGCAAATCGTATGCCCAACGTTCGTTGAACAGCCTCGCGTGCGGTTCTCCCGACGTTGTCCGTAACGCCGGGCCGGAATCCCACTTCAACGAGCCAATCGAAAGGAATGTCCAAAGGCGTGTCAATAGAGGCTTCCTGGATGACCGGATCCCTGAACACTTCTTCGACGATGGTTTCCAGGTCTTCCCGGCTCAACTCCCGATCTATGACGAAGCCGTCCGCTACTCGCAGATTTTGGATATCAAAGCCAAGGTCGGATTTTATTCTCGCCATCATTCTGCGACCCGGAGGGTCGGGTAGCGAGGACTTGAGACAGACTTCCACTTTGTGCGGCATACCGATCATCCTTCAGATTTGCATGTACGAAGCAACGGACCGATTCCGTCGAGCTTCAAGATTTTAGCACTTCTCGAAAATTGTGTCGGATTCTCTCATAATTCTCGCCTGTATTCCGTTGGTCCAATCGTGTCATTGCGAGGAGCGAAACGACGAAGCAATCTGAGTTTTGGCCAGTTAGAGCCAGTGCCAAAAGTTTTGACCGTTTCTGCCGCCCTGTCAGAGGGCTGTCGAACGAAGGTTTAACGGCCTTGCGTTGTCCGGAGTGAGGGGAGCCCCCTGATAGGGCACCTACCGATCGGACATTTCTTTTGGCAACTGCTATAGAGATTGCTTCGGGCTTTGCCCTCGCAATGACAATCCTTCAATCTCTTCGCGAAATCAAATCCGACATTACTTTTGAGAATCCCTATATGTCTCTCGTAATGCTCATGCGCTGTCAAAAAAAATGAGATTGGGAGGACCCTTACAAGAGGCGCCTCCCCGATTTCACATATATCAAAGGGCTCTGGTTCAGGACCCGAAGAACACCCGAAATAAAACTTTACCGAATCCGGACAGTTTTGAAAAGCGGCTCCGATTATATCTATGCGGACAAAACGATTCTGGCGTCGAGGCACTGAGCGGACGCGGGCGAAACGAGCACGGGATTGATGTCGATGGAGCTTATCTCCGGGAATCGAACCATGAGATGAGCCACGCGGCCTATGGCATCCTTCAGGGCCTCGCGATCCACCGGAGGCCTGCCCCGCAAGCCCCTGAGAATTTCAGACCCCGGCAGATCGTCTATCATCTGCTCGATCTCTCCTTCCGATAAGGGCGCTATCCGGATACTCGTCTTCTGGAATAATTCCACTAAAATTCCCCCATGGCCGAGCAACACCACCGGGCCAAAATGGGGATCTCGTTTTCCGCCCACTATCAGTTCGAGGGTGCCTGGCGTTCGCTGTAACATAGGTTGAACGAGGACTCCGTGCAGGCCTGCTTCCTTGGACGAACCGAATCGTTGAAACATGTCGGTTGCAGCGGCCTGCACCGCGTTTGGGTCCGAAAGGCCGAGTACGACTCCACCGACGTCAGATTTGTGCGACACTGCCTGAGCAATGACCTTCACCGCGTACGGTCCGGGCATTTCAGCGACACGTTCTGCAAGGCGGTCGGGGTCCCGAAAAACCCGGTATTCGGGAATCGACAATCCCGCGGCTCCGATAATGTGCAAGGCCTCATGAAGAACGGGTGACCTGTTCTCTCGAGACGTTGCAGAAATTGATGCCGCGATTGCCTCGTCATCGGGAGGAGGCTGGGGCGAGCACATCCGATGATTACAAGCAAGGAAATCCCTGTGGCGATGGTAGGCGATGGAAGTGTCCAGAGCCAGCACCGCCCGCTCGGGACTCATGAAAATGGGAAAATCAAATTCCTTGTGCAACCGTGACAGCTCGAACTGTTCGGTGGAAACGCTCATGGCCACCGGTTTGGCATATTTGTGGGAAAGATCCGCGGCCGATTGCAACAGTTTGCGAGAAGCTTCCCCTTCGATTGCAGAGAAATACGTGTGCAGAAACAGGATGCCATCGATATTGTCCTGCTGGATTGTGTGTTCGATTATGCGAACATATACGTCGAAGTCGAACAAGTCGCCCAGGTCCAAGGGGTTTGAGAGGCGTATGACGTCAGCCCTGAGATGTTTCCTGATTTCGGATAGGAAATCCTCGCCGAACGGAGGCAGATTGAATTTGTACAGATACGCAGCGTCCGCGGCCATGACCGCATGTCCGCCGGAGCGGGACACGATGGCAAGGTTTCTGCCCTTCATCTGAGGCAACTGGAGAATTTTCACGAAATGCAGGTAATTCTGCATATCTTGGTATCGCACGATGCCGGCCTGACGAAATGCCGCGTCCAGCACCTGGTCGTCATTTGCGAGCGCTTCGGTGTGTGACTGCGCAATGTAGCGGCTGAGCGAACCTATGTTTGCCTTGTGCACGACGATGGGTTTTGGGGAGCGTCGCGCAATGTCGGTCAAACGGCGGCCGTCGTTCACCGATTCCAGGTACAGGCATACGACGTCAGTTTCCGGGTCTTCCACAAAATATTCCAAGACGTCGTTTTCATCTATATCCAGCTTGTTTCCGATTGCTGCGAACTTGCTGTATCCGAGTTGTTCGCCGTCGAACATGTTCAGGAATGACAGCGCCACTCCGCCGCTCTGGGCTATAATCCCCACACTACCCCGCCGGAACACGTTCTGCATGGTGGTGAACGGCGTGACCAGTCCATTGGACGCATTCATGATGCCAATGCAATTGGGACCGATAAACCGCATTCCATATGTTCGGGCAATTCGCTGCAGGGCTGCCCCGAGTTCCTTGCCCTCCTCATCCAGCTCGCCGAACCCTCCGCTCTCGATGATGGCTCTCCGGATTCCCTTGCGGCCGCATTGCTCGAGCATGTCCGGTATCGACCGTGCAGGGGTCAGGATTACGGCAAGGTCCACGGGTTCGGTTATTTCGTCCAAGGAAGTGTGAATTCTTCTACCGAACATGATTCCGCCCTGGGTTCCCACCAGATGGATCACTCCCGTAAATCTGAATTCAAACAGATTTCTCGCGATCTCCTTTCCCAAATTCATAGGCCGGGTGGAAACGCCGATCACCACGACCGACGACGGGCAAAACAGCTCTTTCACGGTATCCTCTCTTCGCTGTAGCCTGGTGTTCCGCTTTCGGATAGTTTGGTCATAGAGACACCTCTGATCATACCGAAGCCGATGAATCTCCCCTATTGGTTTCGTCCGGAAGAGATTTCAACATACCCCTGGACCATCCCCTTGAAAAGAATTTTCTCAGATTGAACCTCAAGGCACGTCTACAGCCTGAACGCATGATGAGCGGCGCCGATGAGTGCCGCCATATTCGTCAGGATCACGTGTACGGGTATTCGGGCAAGCAATTCCCTGAAGCGGCCTTTATCCACAAAAGCCACCATGAATGCGCCTTCCTTTATTTTTTGGAGGATACGAGGCGGAATGCCACCCCCCAGATAGATTCCTCCTGTAGTCAGTCCCGTGAGGGCAATATTGCCGGAAACCGAACCAAGCATGGACACAAACAACTCCAACGTATGCACGCAGAGCGGTTCTTTTTCCACAAGAGCAGATTCCGTAATCGCCGCGGACGGATCTTCATGTTTCATCCGGTCCGTAAGCCATGCCGGTTCCTGTTGCCCGCTCGATTCCCTGAGCCACCGGTATACGCTGTGTATGCCGGGTCCTGAAATGACTCGATCCAGACTGACATGGCCGTACAGACTCCGGAGATATCTCCAGAAGGCCACCTGCTCTTCCGTGACCGGCGCAAAATCCGCATGGCCCCCTTCGGAGGGAAGAGGGAACATCTCTCCGTTTCTCCTGTGAACGAGAGAGATTCCCAGCCCGGTTCCCGGAGCCACAATTCCTACGGTTCCGTGCAGGTCCGCCGGAGCTTCGTTCAGGACGTATATATCCGAATCGTCGAGAATGGGAATAGCGTACGCCGTAGCAGTAAGATCGTTGACAAGTTTTACCTTTTCCCACTTGAATCTCTTCTTGACATCCTCTTCTGACGCCTCCCATTTCAGTTGGGTAATCTTGGACTTTCCCCTCAGTACAGGACCGGCAACTCCGAAGCACGCAGATTCAATTGTGCCGGAATACGCTGCGATGAAATCGGCGATCATTTCGCTGAGATCTGTTGCGTCCACGCTCGAATACGATTTCATGACAAGCAATTCTGGCTTGGGCTCTTTTTTGCGAAAGAGCCCGAGATTGGTTTTCGTGCCGCCGATGTCCCCTGCGAGCGCAATCTTGGATTGGGGGTCTTGCATACACTCACCTCCGTGCTTGCCGGTGAATACCGGCCAAGAAAGTCCGGCCCGTGGCCGCGTCAGGTCACGGTTATCTTATATACAAATTTTACCCACTGATCTCCCCAAAAGCCGTCAGCAGCCAACCGAATCGGAAAACCGTGCTTGACGGGCAGCGTAGCTCCGTTGACCTGATAACAGAGCAGCAATCGGTCAGACAGAGCCTCTTCCAGCGAAAATTTTTCCACTTTCTTGTAATTGCCGGGGGGCCCTTGAACGAGAATGTATCCGGTTTGCGCCCGCGGCCTGGCCAGCCTGAGTAATTCCCGCGTGCTGACGCCTTTCCATAGTCCGTTGTTTACGAAGAAACCTCGGCAGATCATGAGGATCGACTTCTCGGTCCAGGGAAGCCGCTTCAGTGTGGGGTAATCCAATTCCAGCGGTTCTTCTACTTCTCCGTCCACCAGGAGCCGCCAGAGATTCATGTCTGCCTGATAATCTTCGAGACCCATTGTGCCGAATTCCTCAAGGGGCGTGATTTCGAGACGGCTCGAATCCAGGTCCGCTGGATTCTCATGTACGAGATCTTCTCTCCTCGTCCCCGCCGGAATCATCTTCTTGACGTTTTCGGCTCGAGCTTTCCCGATCAGCGACAAGAACCCGGACACAAGCGGCTCCGCACAAGATGCGATTGCAGCAAGCAAACCCATGAACTTTCTACGACTTACCATGCTTCCCTCCCTTTCGGACGACGTCGAAAGAGAAAATCTCGTTTTCGAGCCCGGTCGGAAAAGCGCACGGAGCAATTCATGTTATAGACCAACGACCGTTGCAATTGTTTTCAGGGTCAATCCGACCCGGCGCCAGGGGTTTGGTGTGGATCACTCCGAATTGGTGTGAGCTTCCTCGTTACAACGAGCCGAAGCCTGTGCGGCTTCGATACCCCGTTTGGCAAAGCGCGTGACAAATACCGTAACCAGGGTGGTGGCAAGGAGGCCTCCCCAAAAAAGAATCTGACCTGCAAGCCCGCTTTCTACCCGGCCCGTTGCAGCCTCTGTGAGAGATCTGGCGGCAGATCCCATATAAATGTACAGAAACTCTGCGGGCAGCATGCCGATCAAAGAGGCGAGAGCGTAATCCTTGAACGAAACCCGGGTCAAACCGAGACCGAAGTTGAGGAAATTGAATGGGACAAATGGGCTGAGTCTGAGAAGGAAAACAATCTTAAATCCTTCTTTTTCCATAGCCGCGTCCAATGCTGCGATCTTTTCGTAACGCGCCGCCCTAGGGATAATCCAATCCCGGGCGACTGTTCGTCCCACGAGAAAAGCGGCGCACGCTCCTAATCCCGCTCCAATCCAAACGGTCAGCAATCCCAGAGGTATCCCGAACAAGAATCCCGATCCGAGCGTCAGTACCGAGCCAGGCAAGAAGAGTACCGCGGCTATGACATAGAAAATTATAACCAGCACCGGTCCCCACGCACCGAGATCCTGCACGTATTCCAGAATTGCCAGGAGGGAATGTTTGACGGGCAGGAACCACAATGCTGCAGCAATCGCTACGATCACCGGGACCGCAATCAAGACTCGAGAGCGTTCTTTGATTCCGGAAACCTTCATTCCTCACCAGGTCATCGTCTCCTTGGACGGCCCGTCCTCAGCCAGTTGCATTCCGAAGCTACAACAGATGACGTCCTGCACATATGTTGAGACCGCAATCATACGAATGCGCGTTAAAAAAAGCGAGATCGGGAAGGCACTTCTTGTAACGCCTCAGTTACGGACGGGAAAAGGCTGTCATTGCGAGCGCAGCGAAGCAATCTCTGCCTTTAAATATCGAGATTGCTTCGTCGTTTCACTCCTCGCAATGACAGAGGTTAGGCACTTCGCCCGAGTAACTGAATGATTACCACTTCTTGTAAGAAACTCCTACCCGAACCCCACCTCAAGAACTTTAGACACTCGCCGGGACCCGCATTTCAGCTGATGAAATGCAGGTCCCGGCGCATGATAGACGTCTCCGGGAGGGGGTTTGGGCGGGACACTCTTTACTAAAGAGGGACCTTCAATCTCACTTGTTTGAAAGCGCATTCGTATCGTAACTCAAGACAGCATGTGCATTACACGGCGGCTATTTCCGTATGCCCGCAAAATAATCTGGCAAGCGATGTGCTCACATGTTCTTTCGCTTCAATTACAGCTCGGCAATTCGTATCATGATCCCGGGCGGCTACGGCTCGTAATCGAGTTTGTCCTCACTGTTTCCCAACATCCTGTTGAGAAGCCTTCTTACTTCCTCGAGATTGTACGGTTTGGGGAGTACCCCTAAAAAACCGAATTCCTCGAAATCTGCCATGACAGTGTCGTTGGAATAGCCGCTGGAAACTACGGCTTTCACGGCGGGATCAATCTGGCGGAGCCTTTGAACCGCTTCTCGGCCGCCCAACCCACCGGGAATGGTGAGATCCATGAGAACAAGATCGTACGGGTGATCCGAATGAAAGGCTTGTCCGTACTTTTCGATGGCTTCGGCCCCGTCTTTGGCATATTCCGCTACGTATCCGAGCACGGTCAACATCTCGCCCACCAGATCTCTGATCAGTTCTTCATCATCCATGACAAGAATTCTTCCCCTCGACACGTCAGGGTCCTGGTACGTCCGCCGCTGGGGTTCGGGCGATTTGACCGAAGCAGGCAAGTAGAAAGTAAACGTGGTGCCTTTTCCCGCTTCGGAATTGACGCCGATGAAGCCGTCGTGTTTCCGGATGATTGAATAGCTGGTAGCGAGCCCCAGTCCGCTGCCCGTATTCTTTGTCGTGAAATACGGATCAAATATCTTTTGCTGGTGTTCGAGCGGGATGCCGATACCGTTGTCACTTATGGAAACGGTAACGTAATTTCCTTGTCGCAAGGGAAGGTTGTGCGTCGAATCTACGATGGCGTTTGCGGCCCTGATACGTATGGTTCCACCGAGAGGCATGGCCTGTATGGCGTTAATTATGAGATTGTTCACTACCTGGCTTATCTGCCCCTCATCCATGTCGATGGGCCACAGATTCTCCGAAATATCAAATTGGCTGGCAACGTGGGACCCGCGTACCGCAAATGTGACCGCATCCTTCAGCAACTCGGAAATGGACGCGGTCTTCTTCAACGGAGCGCCGCCCCGGGAAAACGTCAGCAGTTGCCTGGTCAATTCCTGCGCCCGCGTTGAAGCCTTGGCTGCGGCATCCAATCTGCTCACGGCCCGGTGATCGGGCTCAATAAACGTTCGAGCCAGAGAAACGTTGCCCAGTATGCCGGTCAGCAAGTTATTGAAATCGTGAGCTATCCCTCCAGCCAGTATTCCCAGGGACTCGAGCTTCTGATTTTTGACCATCTCCTCTTCGGTTCGCTTCTTGTCCGAGATGTCACGCTTGAGCCACCAGATTCCCAACAAGCGGTCTTTGTTCACGTTGCCGATAAGAGTATTTTCGAAAAAATGAATGTTGTCAGAACGAATGGTCTCTTTCGTTTCAAAGGAACTCGCGGGAAATTGATGCCTGATCCAGTTTTCATACCACTGTTTGCTCTTGCCTTTGAATGGGAAAAGCGCTCCAAGACGAACGCCCACGAGTTCCTTGATTTCTGTGCGTTTGTACATGGCAGCGAATTCATTGTTCCCGTCGGTTATGTAGGCATCCAGAATTCCGTTGAGAAGCACGCTGGGTGGCAATGAACAATCCAGTTGTTTGCGCAAAGCGAGCTCTACGATTCCGATAGGAAATATCTTCACCAGTTTCCTGTATTTCTGAATTGCAAGCAGCTGCTTCTGGGCGGTCAAATTTTCGATCTGGACGAGGACGAAGTGTCCCGATCCGAATCTGATACTTCGCAGGTGCATGCGGCCCCAAATTCTACTATGCCTTATCTGGAGGATGCTTTCTCTGACTTCC
>Ga0187785_10000466_pt1 | contig 15162 bp, 13 predicted proteins | sample 0815_BV2_4_20_MG_FD_132466 | JGI IMG/M metagenome (GOLD analysis project Ga0187785, IMG submission 132466) | Tropical peat soil microbial communities from peatlands in Department of Meta, Colombia - 0815_BV2_4_20_MG | ecosystem: Environmental > Terrestrial > Soil > Wetlands > Peat | place...
CCAAACAAGCGATGCGCCGACCGCCGATCGGCTTCGCCGCTGCGGGCCAACTTCAGTGCGAGCGCAATGAATGTCAGTCCGCATGCAATTGCGGTTGCGGCATAGATTGCGCCGGCAAACCCAAGCGCCCACGGCAGGAGCGAGATCGGGAAGAGCAGGGTGCTGTAGATCAGGATCTGTCGTACGGTCTCGGCTCTACCGGCCACGACCGGCAGCATGGGCACACCGGCGCGGGCATATTCTTCGGCGCGATTAAGCGACAGCGCCCAGAAATGAGGTGGTGTCCATAGAAAGATGATCAGGAACAAGGCGAACGGTTCGAGCGCCAGGTCGCCACCTGCCGTTGTCCAGCCGATCACCGGTGGAAGAGCGCCGGCCGCTCCGCCAATGACGATGTTCTGGGGTGTGCTGCGCTTTAGCCAGATCGTGTAAACGACGACGTAAAAGAAGATGGTAATGGCCAGCAGCGCGGCTGCCTTGAGATTCGCCGCAAGAGCAAGAACAAGCACGGAGATGCACGCAAGGATTAGTCCAAACGCTAGCGCCTCAAGTCCTGTGACAGTCCCGCGAGGAATTGGACGCCCAGCGGTGCGAGTCATAGCCGCATCGATATCTGCTTCGTACCACATGTTGAGCACGCCGGCGGCCCCGCCTCCGGCGGCGATTGCGAGAATTGCAATGAGCCCAGATAGTGGATTGGGGCGTGTTGGCGCAATCATCAAACCGACAAGCGCGGTGAAGACCGCGAGCGCCATGACACGAGGCTTCATCAATGTGATGAACGCCGGTAACCGCGCCACGAAACTAGCCGCTGAAGTCAATTGGAGTGACGGTGAGTGAGGGGCGGCAGTATTCATAGTCGACTCCTCAACCCGATTTGCAGCTTTGCAATTGCTACATGGCCGAGCGAGAAAGCGTGAATAAATGCAGCCAAATCCCAGCAAATTTCTCAAAAGCACCGACGAACGTCAGTGCCCGCTTTTCCCAGACGCGAGCGCCTCGAGCACAGCGGCCGGTCGGATGGGCAGGTGGCGCAGGCGAACCCCGGTCGCCGCAAAAATAGCATTGCCGATGGCCGGCGCGATGATCGTCGTGCCAGGCTCGCCAAGACCAACGGGGACTTCGATGCTGTCGATAAACTCGATCGCTAAGTCCGGCACATCACCGATACGCAACGGCGTGTAGCTGTCGAGATTTGTGTCCTTCACCTGGCCCTTGACGAACTCACTTCCCTCATAGAGCGCGAGGCTCAAGCCCCAGAGAGCGCTGCCTTCCACTTGCGCGAGCGCACCATCTGGATGAACAAGCGTGCCCGCGTCGACGACGATCGTGAGCTTATCGACCGCAACGGCGCCATTGCGGCGGTCGACTCGGACGCGCGCAACACATCCCATCCATGTGGGCATGTTGCGGCTCTGGCCGAAGCTGGTGGCCACGCCGAGCCCCGTGTCCTTGGGCATGGGAGTGCCCCAACCGCCCTTTTCCGCTGCTCGCTTGAGGACCGCTGCCTGGCGTTTCGCCCCACCGACCGAACTTGGCGCTGCTCCTGCATTGCGGCCAGCGCCGTCCAGGAGTCCAAGCCGGAACGCGACAGGGTCCGCACGAGTCATAAAGGCGGCTTCATCTATGAACGTCTCGACGGCCCAATTTGTCCAGCCGGGTCCGACCGATCGCAGATAACCGGGGCGAAACGCTTTGATGGCGAGATCATTCGAGAGCGCGCGGACCCGATGTGCGCCTACGTTGTACCAGTGGTCGGCGCCATCGATCGCAAACGGATCGAATGGCTGGCCGCCGTGCGTCTTCGGCATGTCGGCCACCGTGCCGGCTACCGTCACTTGGGCCTCGGTCGGCCAGCCAGCCGCCGCGTGATGCTCCATCGCCGTCACCTTATCCTGCGCGTCGAAAGCGAGCCGCAGCGTCTGGATCGACGGCGAGCGAAACGAATCGAAGCGCATGTCGTCGGGCCGCGTCAGGATCAGCTTTACCGGCTTGCCAAGGGCTTTAGCGGCGAGGGCGGCTCCGACGGTATAGTCGCCGTTGAGCCTGCGTCCGAACCCTCCGCCGATCGGATAGGTGCGCATAATGATCCGCTCTTGTGGAAGGCGGAGCGCCTTCGAGAGCATCGTCAGGCTCACTGTCTGGTTTTGATTGCCGCAATGGATTTCGAAGCGCCCATCCTTCTCGAAGGCGAGCGCGTTCAGCGGCTCGAGCTGAACGTGAAGAGCGCTGGCGGTGGTGTATGTCCGCTCAAGAGTGGACCTAGCCGCGCGAAAAGCAGAATCGATCCCAGGATCGTCGACCAGGAGGGCTCCGCCCTCTGGCGCGGCGATCTGCCTTGCGCCGCGATCGAGGATGTCCTGCTCCGATACGTTTGCGGAATCGCCTGGAGTCCACTCGACCCTGACAAGATCGGCGGCGCGGATCGCCGCGGGATATGATGTTGCGCACACGACGACCCAACCCGGCACCAGGTTAGAGGGATCCTGGAGCACGAGGCTGGTGAGATAGCCTTTCACCCGCTTTGCCGCAGAATCGTCGACGGAGCGCACCACCGAACCGTAGCGTGTCGGGGGAATCTTCGGTCGCGCATAGACCACGTTGGGGACCACCGCATCGATTCCGTAACGCGCGGTGCCGTCGATCTTCGCCGGGATGTCCCGCGCGTCGATCTTTTTTCCGATGAGACGCCGCTCCGAGGCCGGTTTGATCGGCAGATGAGCGAGTTCGTCCGGCGTGAATGTGCGCGTTGGTTTACCGCGCGTGACAATTTCGCCGTAAGAGATGGATTGGTTTCCGGCGAGTACCGCACCCTGGCGTGCGATGCATAGCGAGGCATTCACGCCCAGCAGCTTGGCACCCGCTTCAATGAGAGCCATTCGACCCGCAGCGCCGGCGCGGCTGTAAATCGGAAAATCACTCCACACTGACCGGCTGCCACCCGTGGCCATTACGCCCCACTTCGGATCAGTGTCGACCGCCAAGATGCGCACGTTGCTCCAATCGACTTCGAGCTCATCAGCGAGTATGCGCGCAATCGCCGTGCCGATGTGCTGGCCCATTTCGGCCCGGATAGTGTTCACAGTCACGATGCCATCGCGGTCGAGGCTGTACCAAATCGTAGGTTCGAAGATGCTCGAGCTGGATTCCTCGGCAAGGATTTTTTCCAGTCCGAAACCGAATGTAACGGTAGCCCCGGCGAGACCGACCAGAAAGCTGCGGCGCGAAAGCGCGCATTGATGCCCAAGCTTACCCATTGGTGGAAACCTTTCGGGTTTCATCTGCAGCCTGTTTGATTGCATTACGGATGCGGACATAGGTCATGCAACGGCAAAGGTTCCCGGCCATGACGGCATCGATGTCTCGATCGGTCGGAGATGGAAAGTCATTGATGAGCGACACCGCCTGCATGATCTGACCCGACTGGCAGTAACCGCATTGTGGGACCTGAAGATCAGCCCACGCTTTCTGGACTGGATGCTTGCCATCGGGATCGAGCCCCTCGATGGTCGTGATCTTGGCGCCAGCAATGCTGGCAAGCGGCGTTATGCAGGAGCGCGTAGGCCGACCGCCAACATGGACGGTGCATGCCCCACACATGCCAATACCGCAGCCAAACTTCGTTCCGGTAAGGCCGATGACGTCGCGGATCACCCACAGCAAGGGCGTATCATCCTCCGCGTAAACATCCACCGCGCGGCCATTGATTTGAAACGATGTCATGTTCGGCCTCCGATAGATCAGTTTGCTGGGTCACTCTGCCGTCGTATCGCTGCGATCTTCGCGGCGAGATCCGGCCAAGGCGGAAGACTCGTACGCGTCCGTCGCAGATAGCCAGCGATCCGGGCAACGTCGGCCTCGCTAAGTGCGCCGCCGAAAGCAGGCATGACGACGCCGGGAATGCCCTCCTGGGCGCTGATGCCGTGCAGGATGACTTGAATCAAATTGCTCGGGTCGGAAAGGTGCACTGCGCTGTTAAGCGCAAGGTCTGGCCGCGCAGCGAGCGGTGCATTGGTCGCGTTGTAGTGACAAGACGCGCAAGCCGTCATGTAGAGCCGCGAATCGGCATCGGAGGCTGCGCCGTCGTTGGCCAACGCGCTGGACATCGCAAGGCTCACTGCGCCGGAGGCGTCCGGGAGTCGATCTGCAGCCCTGTCCAGATCGACAAGATAGGTCGCGAGCGCGCGGATGTCAGAGTCCGGTAGTGCACCGAGGCCCTGCACAACCGGAGACATTGGCCCTGCAGCGGTCCCGTGCAACTTGCTCGCGCCTGTGCGCAGGTAGTCGTACAGTTCGTCGTGCGTCCAAGGTGCTGGCGAGGGATTTGCGGCCGTTAGTGGCGGTGCGACCCAGTTGTCAATCGCTGCGCCGCCGTAAGCGTTACCGGACTTCTCCGCGCCCAACAAATTGCGCGGTGTATGGCAGGCGCCGCAGTGGCTCAAGCCAAGCGCGAGGTAGGCGCCGCGATTCCACTCCGCGCTCTTGTCGGTATTTGGCTCGAAACGGCCCGGTTTGAAGAACAGAAATTTCCATCCCGCTTGCAGATAGCGGATGTTGAACGGGAACGCGATGCCGCTCGGCCGCGCCGCAGCGTGAACGGGTGCCCGCGTCATGAAGTAGGCGTAGAGCGCCCGCACATCGTCGTCGGACAGCTTGGTGAAATGATCGTATGTGAATACCGGAAAAAGGTGCGAGCCGTCGCGGGAGACGCCTTCATGCATGGCGCGACGGAACGCTTCCTCGGACCAAGTGCCGATGCCGGTCTCGGGATCGGGCGTAATGTTGGTCGAATAAAGGACGCCGAATGGCGTGGCGAACGCGTAGCCGCCGGCGAACTTTTGCGCACCCTTCGGTGTATGACATTCCGCGCAATAGCCGCCGCCCGCGAGAGCCTCGCCCTTGGCGATCAACTCTGGTGCGAAGCTGTCTGCAGCCGACAGCGCGACCGGAGCGATGGCTGGCCTCCATGCCAATACGCCGAATCCTATTAGCCCAAGACAACTGAGCACCACGACGGCGAGGAGCAGTTTCTTGAACACAACGTCCTCCGATGGCGCGCGCGGACTCGCGCCATCAGTGATTACGCCACGGTGATCGGTGGCGAGAATAAAGATGTCCAAAGAACAGCAAATCGATGCGAACGGATCGTACTTGGCCGCTGTTAGCCCTTAGGATTTAGCGGCAATTTGGTCTGATTTGTGGGCCTTTACTGGCATCGACGATATCGGCGCTCGACAATGCCTGCACATTGTCACGCTGAAGGAAGGAGAAACCTATGAAAGAAATTATGGTTGCGGTTGCCCTAATGGTTGCGACTGCCACGCCGGTTTTTGCGCAGGCTTACTGTGCCTGTTGGGGCACCGGCAATGTGAGGGGTGAAGCAATCGCCGAGCAGGTTAATCGTGCGTACGGGTATGCAATGTCAGTCACCCCGCAAGGCGATGCAGCTGCATCGGCCCACGCGAGCCGTCACATGAAGCGTAACCAGAGACAATAACTCAGTGCCAGTTGGCTTGCGCACAGCGGACGGACGCCCCACTGTGCGCAGCGCCGCGCGGTGAGAGTGGAGGCGTTCGCATGGAGCTGACCGCTGCAGTGATCTTCGTGGCGTTTTGCGGCGTATTCCTGATCTGTTTCATGAAGGGTGCTTTTGGTGGAGGCTTCTCCATTATTGGCATTCCGTTGCTGTCGATCGTGATGGACCCGGTGACGGCCGGCGGTCTGCTCGCGCCTCTGTTCATCGCGATGGATCTCTTCGCTTTACGCTACTGGAAGCCGTCAACCTGGTCGAAGCCGGATCTCATATTGCTCTTGCCCGCGCTCGTGATCGGGATCGGGCTCGGTTATCTGCTGTTCCGCATCCTGGATCACCGCGCGATAGCAATCGTAATGGCTGCAATCACTTTGGTCTTTGTTGGTCTATGGTTTGGTGGAGGCGCGAAGGTAACGATCCGACCGCGTTCATCGCCGAAAGCGATCGCTGCTGGCCTCACGTCGGGAATCACCACAATGGTTGCGCATTCTGGCGGCCCGCCGCTTGCGATGTATCTCCTGCCGCTCGGGCTCAGCAAGGAAATCTATGCGGGAACGACAAGCTTGTTCTTCACTGTCGGTAACGCAACCAAGGTTGTTCCATGGTTGCTGCTGGTGAAACCGACGGGCAGTGTCTGGACGCTGATGGCAATTTGCTTGCTTGCAATCCCCACTGGCGTATGGGCCGGTTGGCGGCTTCACGGAAAGCTCGACCAGCGTCAGCTTTATGGGGCTTGCTACGGATTGCTCATCGTGACGGCGTTGAAATTACTATGGGACGGGGTTTCCGGATATCTCGAGTGATCCGCGAATGAAAAAGCGGGCGAGGGAGCTCGCACAGACTTTTTTCGTATTCAGGCAAGTGAGGGGCAAGGCGCACAAAAGTTCCGCTCCGCAAGATGAGCCGCCATTGGCCAAGCGGTCGAATGTCAGCTTCTAACCCAAAGCGGACATGGTGTTCGACCATCGCAGGTTTATGACGCCTATATGGACCACAGTCCAACTTACTCCCTGAGCCCTGAAACGTAGAGTGAATGTAGGAACGCGCTAACGCCGCCTTACGCAGACACGTCATGAATACCGCGACATACGACAAGGGCATCACCGCGTTGCTGGTGGTCGATCCGTACAACGACTTCATCTCCGAAGGAGGCAAGATCTGGCCCCGAATTAAAGCCGTTGCGGAAGCGAACAACTGCATTCCTCATATGCAACAGGTCCTCAATGCGGCGCGGAAGGCGAAACTGCGAATTTTCTTTGCGATGCATCACCGATACCGTCCAGGCGATTACGAAACCTGGAAGTATATTGCTCCCATTCAGAAGGCAGCGTGGACGCACAAAACTTTTGAGTATGGGACGTGGGGTGGCGAATTCCGGGCCGAGTTCGCGCCGATGCCAGGTGAAATTGTCGTCCAAGAGCATTGGTGCTCCAGCGGTTTCGCTAATACGGATCTGGACTTGCAGCTCAAAAAACACGGCATCCATCAGCTCATTGTTATCGGGTTGATTGCGCACACGTGCATCGAAGCGACCGTTCGCTTTGCCGCCGAACTCGGCTACGAGGTCACCGTGGTGAAGGATGCGACGGCGGATTACTCGGACGAGATGATGCACGCCGCACTCGACATTAACATGCCGAACTATGCCAGTGCGGTAGCAGCGACAAGGGAAGTTGTCGCTGCGATCGCTTCTCTTTAATCAACGTTGATTTGCTCTACCCACGCGCAAAGGCCAACCAGCGGTCACAGCATGAGGCGAAAATGATGTCCAACAGCCCCGGCCAACGAATGAAAATCGGCGACTTCCTCCTCCGTCGGCTCAAGGAGGCCGGCGTCCGCCATTTGTTTGGCGTTCCCGGTGACTACAATCTCGAGCTGTTGCAGCAGCTCCAGGATACTGGCGCGCTGAAATGGATCGGCACGTGCAGCGAGCTGAACGCGTCCTATGCAGCGGACGGCTACGCGCGGCTGAATGGCCTTGGCGCACTCCTGGTCACGAATGGCGTCGGCCCGCTCGCCGCAATTAACGGTGTCGGCGGCTCGTACAGCGAGCACGTCCCCGTAATCTGCATCAGCGGATCGATACCGCTGAGGTCAATCGACCGTGGCTTGGGGATGCATCATACAATGGCCGACGGAAGCTTTAACCACTTCCTCGAAGCCTACGCGCACGTAACCGCCGCGCAGGCGAGGCTCACCCCACGCAACGCTGTCATCGAGATCGACAGGCTCATTCTCACGGCATGGCGGGAGAAGTTGCCAGTGTACATGGAGCTGCCGTCCGACATCGCCTATCTCGACATCGAGGTTCCGACAGATCCGCTCGTGCTCGCAGACCCTCAGAGTGACCCGGAACGGTTGCGGTCATGCATCGCCGCGATTGCGGAGCGGCTGTCCGCTGCCGCATCGCCCGCAATCCTGGTCGATGCGGATGCGGATCGGTTCGGCGTTGCGCCCGAGCTCATGAAGCTGGGCGAGAAGCTGCAGGCTCCGGTAGCGGTGGTCGTTGCAGCCAAAGCTGCAATCGACGAGACATTCGCTCATTACCTTGGTGTCTACAACGGCAAGGCGAGTGAGCCGCAGGTGCGCAAGGCGATCGAGGCCAGCGACTGCCTGCTTGCGGTCGGTTATCGGCCTATCGAGGTGACCACAGGCGATTTCACGGCCTCATTGCCCGTCCATACGATCCACGCCCGTGGCCACTCGGTGGACATCGGCGATGACAACTACCAGGCGGTGACGCTGAAGGAAGTGCTCACGGGCGTTATCGATGCAGTCCCCCGCGTCACAAACCGCGCTCGACGCCAAGTCGGCGAAGCTGTCGCGGCCGCGCCCGCTAATGGCGACGCCTCAGCCCAGCTCACTCAGGCCGCGTACTGGCAAGCCATGCAGGGGTACCTCCGTGAAGGCGACGTCCTGTTCGTAGACAACGGCACGGCATTCACACTCTTCGGCCTGAAGTTTCCGCCGAAATGCACGCTAGTTGGATCAGTCAACTGGGGGTCGATCGGCTATTCGGTCGGAGCGCTGCTCGGCGCGCTGACCGCAGCGCCGGAACGCCGACACATTCTGTTCGTGGGCGACGGCTCGTTCCAGGTGTCAGCACAGGAACTGTCGACAATTCTGCGGCACGACCACAAGCCGGTGATCTTCCTGGTCAATAATGGCGGCTACACCATCGAACGCGGATATCTGGGTAAGGATGAGGCCTACAACGACATCGCCAACTGGTCGTATGCCGACCTGCCGAAGGTATTCCGTCGCGACACCTCTGCTCGATCATTTGTTGCCAAGACCAATGGCGACCTGCAAAAAGCCCTTAGCGCGTCGAACGACACGATGATCTTCGTCGAATCCATCATGGACCGTTACGACGCTCTCGCTCCGATTATTAACAGCGGCAACAAGGGAGCGGATTTGGACTACGGGCCCCGCGGCCCACAATGCCGCGATAATCAGCTGCAACCTGTCTGATTATTTTGCTGCAGGGTACATGTCCGCTTTTGGTCCAACGCGGACAGTCAAAGGCTGTCTGGCATACGGCGCTGCCCGATCCAGCGTATGCTGGAGGACTAGTCGCCTTCCTCACAATGGGTGCGGGGCTATAAGCGCTCCAACAAAGCACAGGGCAACCGCAATCAAAAACCAAACAAAAACATGCCGAGGCGTTTGCGGCGGAATACCGAACGTCCTCACCCGCTCGCCCGTCGCCAAGTAATACCTGAACCGCCAGAATATGATCCGGCAATGGCGAACAATGCCAGAGACACAGCCAATCGCACGTCGCCAGAAATTACCATAAGTCGTCCATGCCACGATGACCGCTGCGACCAGTATCACAGTCATCCCGGTTAGTTGTCTTTTGCTGGCAATCCCGCAATGATTGGCGAAGCTTCTCAGCGTAAATCATTTAAGGAATAACATCATTGACCGCGCAAGGCTTACCTCCCGTACCGCAGGCTGTGGTTCAGCCGTTAACCCGCGCCGCGATTTTTCTCGTTGCGACGATCAACGCCAGCGATAAGAGCGCTCGCACCGTTCGGTCATTCTGTGGGGATCTTCCGGCGCTACTGCGGTCGGTAGGATTCCGCGACATTGATGGAAACCTTTCGTGCGTTTTGGGCATCGGCTCCGTGGCATGGGACAGGCTTTTCGGTCAGCCGCGGCCGGTAGAATTGCATCCGTTTCGCGAAATCAAGGCAGGGCCTCGCCATGCCGTTGCCACGCCCGGTGATCTTCTGTTTCACATTCGCGCCACGCGAATGGATCTTTGCTTCGAGTTGGAAACACAGGTCATGGCTCGCCTTCGTGAGGCAATTTCGCCGGCCGACGAAGTGCATGGCTTCCGCTATTTCGACGACCGCGATCTTATCGGCTTCGTTGACGGTACGGAGAACCCCACGGCGGAAACGGCGGTGGATGCTGCATATGTGGGGTCCGAGGATGCCGCCTTTGCAGGCGGCACTTACGTGATCGTCCAAAAGTATTTCCACGATCTGGCCCGTTGGAATGCGCTACCTACCGAGGAGCAGGAGCGCGTCGTTGGACGTACAAAGCTTTCAAATATCGAACTCGATGACACAACAAAACCAACGTTTGCCCACAATGCGCTGACAACCATTGTGGAGGATGGCAAGGAAATCAAAATCATCCGTGACAACATGCCGTTCGGCCAACCGGCCAAAAATGAATTTGGCACGTATTTCATCGGCTATTCGCGCTCGCCGCGAACGATCGAACAAATGCTACAAAATATGTTCGTAGGCCGCCCCCCGGGAAACTACGACCGATTGCTTGATTTCAGCTTCGCAAAAACCGGCAACCTGTTCTTCGTGCCGTCCGCAACTTTTTTGGAAAACCTTTAGTGATCAAAGGCGGACATCTAGCGGTAGCAGAGTGGTCTCGCAACTGCTCGATGCCGTCTGATACCGCTATCAAATAAACGGGCCGTATAAAAACGCACCCTTCATCTTACGTGTTTGTTACGCAGCGTACCGCTGTGGCAGCATTTCGCAGTGTCACGAGGCAAAACGCCAAGTAGACGCAACGAGCGGCGAGTGAAGAGTTCGCTGCCGTGTTTGTGCTCGCAATCTTCGTCGATGCAATTGGAGGTGTGAATGAAAAAGTTAGGCATTCTGTTTTTCGTGGGCGTTTTATCGCTCGGTTCAAACGCTTTTGCGCAAACTGGGGCTTCTATGAAAACAAAACCTACGATTGTTTTTGTCCACGGACTTTGGGCGGACGGTTCTTCCTGGAGCAAGGTAATCAATCCGCTGGTGGATCAAGGATACAAAGTAATTGCAGTGCAGAATCCCACCACGTCCCTTGCTGATGATGTGACGGCAACCAAAAGAGCGCTTGACCGCACCGATGGCGATGTAGTTCTCGTCGGACATTCTTGGGGTGGATCTGTCATTACCGAAGCGGGCGCAGATCCGCGTGTGAAGGCCTTGGTTTATGTCGCTGCGTTCGCGCCGGATAAAGGCGAAACGGCAGGCTCGCTGGCCGAGAGCGTTCCTAAGACGATCCTTCCGAGTTTCGTTCAGGATGCAGGCGGGTTCCTAACGCTTTCGAGGGAAGGAGTTGCGAAAGGGTTTGCTGGGGATTTGACGCCAAAAGAGCAGGATGTCGTTTACGCCGTTCAGCAGCCGGCTTCAAAAAGCGTATTCGGTGACGTCGGCGTCAATGCCGCATGGAAAACTAAACCATCGTGGTACGTGATCGCGTCCGAGGACCACGCCATCAATCCCGAGCTTGAAATGAAAATGGCAAAAAGAGCCAATGCGAAAACGACGACTCTAAAGAGCAGTCACGTTGCGATGCTCTCCAAACCGAAAGAAGTATTGGCGGTGATAATGGATGCCGCCAAAAGCGTAAGTAAATGATTTCCATCGAACTAGGCGGATGGACTGGTAGCTTTGCCTAGTTGCCGCGGCTATGCCGTGCGCCTTTCGCGTGAACAAAGAAATCCACTCGCAATCACCGCGCAATTCGATCTGAAGACAAGGCCTGACCAATTCTTAAGGAGGAAATCAAAATGGAAAGCAGCAGACGCGCATTTCTCGGCACTACCGCAGCGGTTGGCGCGGGCGGCCTCGTGATGCTCACCAGCGCGGCGTCCGCACAAGAGGCTAAGGCGGATGCCGGGAAGCCGGGTGATGGCGGGTTTGGGCGGCAGGTTTCACAGCTGCCGCCGGGCCGCGCAGTCGCATACCACGACCCCAAGGACGTGGGCGCGATGCCTGAGTTCACCCGTTCGCTCGACGGATCCACGCCCAAAATAACTTCTGGCGGATGGGCCAAGGAGTCGACCGAGCACCAGCTCCCAATCATGACAGGCCTTGCCGGCGTCCACATGTTCTTGAACCCCGGCGCTTCGCGCGAGCTGCACTGGCATGCAATTGCGGCCGAATGGGCTTACGTCATCGGCGGCAGATGCCAGACGGTCGTGCTCGATCCCTCAGGGCAGACCGAGATCAACAACTACGGTCCGGGCGATCTGTGGTTCTTCCCCAAGGGCCATGGCCATTCGATACAAACAATCGGCGACCAGCCCTGCCATTTCATCCTTTCGTTCGACAACGGAGCCTTCTCCGAGCATGGCACCTTTTCGATCACTGATTGGGTCGACGTCACACCCAAAGACATGCTGGCGAAAAACTTCGGGCTGCCGCAGGAAGCTTTCGGTGCCTTTCCGAAGGGCGAAACCTACATTCAGGCTGGTCCAGTGATCCCAGCGTCAAAAGCGATCGACGCCCCTTGGCCGAGGGAGTCCACGCACAAATTTGGTCTGCTAACCGATGTCCGGGCGCGGCGCGACTTCGATGGTGGCACCTTTAATCTTGCGACGGTTGACGAGTGGCCAATCTCCAAGACCATGGCGGGGGGCCTGATGGTCATCAAACCCGGAAAAATAAAGGAGATGCATTGGCACCCGAACGCCAATGAGTTCAACTTCTATCTCAAGGGCAGCGGCCAAGTGGCGCTGTTCGGATCGGGCGGGCGCGGCAAGGTAGCCGCGGTCAAGGCCGGCGATTCCGCCTACATGCCGGCTGGCTATGGGCACGCAATCCTCAACACCGGCGCCGAGGATCTTGAGATCGTCCAGACTTGGGACGCCGGAAAGTTTGAGGAGATCACTCTCAAACACTGGATGGCCACGGCGCCGAATTATCTGCTTTCCAACAACATGGCGGGAGTGCCCGCCGCGACGATAGACAAGCTTCAAACAGGCTGACTGAGAATCGGGTGTAAGCTGTAGTCTCGCGTTGTTTTGAAGGCGGCAGAGCTAGCGCGCTATTGGCCCAAAGCAGATATATGCTCGTGTGCACTGCATGAGTCCGCTTTTGACAAAAAGCGGAAGTTCAAGCCGGCATCACGCGCGCCAGGAAGCCTCGTGTGAGCCCCACGATCTCCGCGCAATGATCTTCAAGCGCGAAGTGGCCGCTGTCGATCGGATGGAATTCGATCTCCGACATGTCCGCGGGAGGTTTCATGCTGGCGCCGGGGAACAGCGGGTCGTTGACGCCGGTGGCGATCATTACCTGACGTTGGTGCGCTTTGAAGAACTGTCGGGCATCGGCGACCGTCTGCCGGTTGTTCCTGATGTCGTAAAGGAGATCGAGCATGATTTCGTCGACTCCGGTACGAGCAAGCAGGGCACTATCGATCGTCCAATTGTCTGGGTCGATCAGCGAAGGGTCGCGCGTTCCGGCGACGTACTGATTGCGAACGGCATCCGGCGTCAGTTTGGACCGGACCGCGTCCCGATGCGCCACTGACCCGTCCTTCCAGTACGCCAGTTCGGCAGCCCAGAGCGGGCCATCGGTCGGCTCTCCGAACGTCGGTGTGTTCTGAATGATGATGCCTGTGACGCGATCGGGATACTTGAGCATCAGGCGATATCCGATGGGGCCACCGAAATCCATCACGTACATGGCGAAGCGTGTGATCCCGAGCTTCTCGAGCAGCGCGTCCACCACTTCCGAAAGATGGGCGTGCGTATAATGGAAACTGGAGCGTGATGGGACGGCGCTGTGTCCGAACGCCGGATAGTCAGGTGCGATCACGCGATACTTGTTGGCGATCATTGGGATGAGGTTTCGGAACATGCGAGACGATGTCGGAAACCCGTGGAGCAGCAATACGACCGGCGCTGCTGTCGGACCGGCCTCTCGATAGAAGATCTCCAGTCCACCCACGTCGACGGTACGATACCGTGTCTCGACAAGCGCCTCTCCAGGTGCGGCAGGCAATGCCGCAGACGTAGCGCCTCTCGCCGAGGCCGAAAGCGCGGCCGCAAGCACGCTGCCCCCCAGTCCAGCAAAAGCCCGACGCGAGGCGATCGGCATCATCGTCCTCTCGGTCATCGACAACTCCTGTGTCAGTCAGGGAATTGAACAATCTAGGGCGAAATTGAAACGACGCCCAGCATCTGCTGTAATCTCTTTTTGACTGCCTCGATGATTGCTCGCGACTTCCAACTTCACCGTCAGTTCGAGAGGAGGTTCCGACATGGACGCATTGTTCTGGGAACGCTTATGGCGATCGAGTGGCATCCAGTCCGTCGGCCTCTTCATCATCGCGTACTTCATTTTTGGCACTCAGCCTCAGATCGGTGCGCCGGCCGACACGATTGTTGCGTTCTATGACGGGAACCGCACGCGAATCCTTATCGCTGCGATTTTCTCCGGCTTTGCGATGCTCAACCTCATGTGGTTCGCGGCGGCCATCAGGACCACCTTGGCGGATGCGGGACAAGACGGTTGGGGCGCTGCAGCGACCGCTTCCAGCGCGGCGTTCGGTGCGCTGTTCTTCCTGCTCATCACGGTGGATGCGGCGCTCGCATACTCAATTGCGGGCTCCGCAAATCGCGCACTCACATCCGGATTGAACGATTTTGCGTGGGCCGGCGTGGTCCTGACTTCGTTTCCCCGGGCGATGCTCATCATGTCTTCGGCGTTCGGACTTTGGCGTGCCGGAATGATCTCGAATGCGCTTTTCGCAGCGGGTGTTGCGGCCGTCGTTCTTGTTTTGGTGGGTGGTACCACCTGGATCAGCGGGGGCTTCTGGGCGCCGGACGGGGCCTATTCGCGGCTCGTTTCGCCCCTCATCGGCCTCGTGTGGGTCGTCGTCGTGAGCTGGGTTCTTTTAACCCGGAGTCCTGCCACGCGTGCGGGGTGGTAACGCGAACGCTGAGCCGCGCTCCGAGCGGCTAGCCGATGGAGAGACCCCATGAAATCTGAGGGAGATGGTATAAACCCAACGGCCAAGCCGAGCGGAACAGGTTGCGTCGAATGCTCGGCTCTCGGCAAATGGTGGTTACATCTTCGAAGATGCGCCCAATGCGGTCACATCGGCTGCTGTGATACTTCACCAAATCAGCACGCGTCGAAACATGCTGTCGCCACTGGTCACCCGATAATTGCGAGTTTCGAACCGGACGAGCGGTGGTTTTACGACTATCGTACTCAAGAGTTCTTCGACGGCCCGACGCTTCACGCTCCTCGCTCACATCCGTTGGATCAACCGGTGCCGGGACCGACCGGAGCGGTGCCTTCAAACTGGCAAACGCTGCTCCACGAATAGGGGCGACTCTTTGTCTGTGATGTCCGCTATTGGCCCATAGC
>Ga0187785_10000467_pt1 | contig 15147 bp, 13 predicted proteins | sample 0815_BV2_4_20_MG_FD_132466 | JGI IMG/M metagenome (GOLD analysis project Ga0187785, IMG submission 132466) | Tropical peat soil microbial communities from peatlands in Department of Meta, Colombia - 0815_BV2_4_20_MG | ecosystem: Environmental > Terrestrial > Soil > Wetlands > Peat | place...
TTCATTGTCACGCTGATGGGCGTGATCGCACTCTGCTTCGTCGTGCAAATCGCGATGGCCGATCCCGACTGGGGCGCCGTTATCCGTGGCTTTGCGCCCACCACCGAAATCGTGCGCAACCCCGACATGCTCTATCTCGCGATCGGCATCATCGGCGCGACGGTGATGCCACATAATCTCTATCTGCATTCGGGCGTGGTGCAGACGCGCCGATTTGGCGACAGCGTCGAAGACCGGCGTGAGGCGATAAAGCTCGCAACCATCGATTCGACAATTGCGCTGATGTTTGCGCTGACCATCAACGCCGCGATCCTGATTCTCGCCGCCGCCACTTTCAATAAAGCGGGAAAAACCAATGTTGCCGAGCTTGACCAGGCGCATGCGTTCCTTGCCCCATTGCTGGGATCCGCCATGGCGCCGACCCTGTTCGGTATTGCGCTGTTATGTTGCGGGCTGAATTCCACCGTGACGGCGACTTTGTCCGGTCAGATTGTCATGGAGGGCTTCATTGACATTCGCCTTCCGGCCTGGGCGCGCCGCCTGATAACGCGAGCGATTGCCATTACCCCAGCCGCGATTGTGACTATTTGGTACGGCGAAGCCGGAACGGCGAAGCTCCTGATTTTCAGTCAGGTCGTGCTCGGTATTGCGCTGCCTTTTTCGATCATTCCGCTGGTGATGTTCACCGCAGACCGGCGCAAGATGGGCGCACTCGCGGCACCGATCTGGGTTACATTGCTGGCCACGCTGACGGCGGCGCTGCTGATCGCACTCAATTTCAAGCTGCTGGCCGACCAGCTATTCGGATAAAGGGCCGCTACTTTTCCACCCGGCTCCAGCCTGACGGCATCAAGCGCTCTTGCGGCAAGAAGCGGCCTTTGTAATCCATCTTGCGCGAGCCGGGGACCCAATAGCCAAGATAGACATATGGCAGACCCATACGAATGGCGCGGTCGATATGGTCCAGGATCATAAAGGTGCCGAGTGATCGGTCGCCTTCGTCCGGGTCGAAAAATGAGTAAACCATAGACAGGCCATCGCTAAGGACGTCGGTGAGCGCGACAGCCAGCATGCCTCCCGTACCGCGGCCGTTGATGCCGGTGTCGGGCCCACGTCGCCGATATTCGATCAGGCGCGTATCAACGTGGCTGTCCTCAATCATCATGGCGTAGTCGAGCACCGTCATGTCTGCCATGCCGCCGTCCCTGTGGCGGGCGTCGAGATAGGCGCGGAACACCGAGTATTGTTCGGAGGTTGGTGCAGGCGAGCGCATATCCCCAACCACGTCGGCGTTCCGCTCGGCGATGCGGCGCATATTGCGTGACGGCGCAAAGTCAGCTGCCACGACGCGAACCGAGACGCAGGCCCGACAACCCTCGCAGGCCGGGCGGTAGGCAATCGACTGGCTGCGACGGAAGCCGCCATGCGTCAGGAGATCGTTGAGCTCGCCGGCACGTTCGCCAACCAGATGAGTGAATACCTTGCGCTCTTCCTGCCCCTCCAGATAAGGGCACGGCGAAGGAGCCGTCAGGTAAAATTGCGGTGTGTCGCGCGAGTGCTGGGTCACTACTCAGGCCGTCATGCGTTCGTATTTGGTGCTAGCATCGCGCGCCGGGTGCTTCTCGTCAAAGGCCTTTATCCAGTCCGGGCTGGTTGCATAGAGGCTCGCAACATCGACGCACGTGCGTTGTTGTTAATGATCACGGTTCCGAGAAGAATATCGTGCAGGAGCCGGCGCCGCTCGTTGAAGAATGCGACCAACAACACGAAGGGCGTGAAGAACGACACGGTAAACCAGAAAGCGATAGCGTGCACAGCACCAAGCACAAAATAGGCTGGCGCGCCGTACCACGTGCGCATTTCCAGATCCATCATTCGCATCCCGATGGTGGCTGACGCCGGGCCGCCGAGGGTGACGCCGAAATAGACAATCGCCCAAATCACTGTTGCCGTTGGCAATAACCAATACAGCGCAAAACCGAGCCCCAAGGTGACGATTCCGAAGGCGAAAATAAACATCGCCGCCAGCACCACCGGTATGGAAATGACAATAAAATCGATGACGAAAGCGACGACGCGCCGGGCCAATACGCCATCGAACAGCTCCGGCTGAGTCGCCGGATCGTAAGCGTGGGGTTTGATGTCAATCGACATGCCGATCCCTCGCTATCGAGATGGAGAAAGAATCGGTTTCGCGCAAGGGGCTCCCTGACGGGTCGCCATCACCGGCTGGAACCTTCCGCCTCCTTGCGGCATGGTGCGGTGTTGGAGCCGGGAGTCAATGGGTTGAGCATTACGTTTGCCGATATCGAGGCCGCCCGCCGTGCGATTGAGGGCGTCGTTTTGCGCACGCCCATGTTGCCAGCGCCGAGACTCTCCGCCCTGACCGGCGCCGACATCTACGTGAAATACGAAAATCTTCAGGTCACCAACTCGTTCAAGGACCGTGGCGCGCTGGTCAAACTCGCGTCGCTAAGTGCGGCTGAACGTAAGCGCGGCGTCATAGCCATGTCAGCCGGCAATCACGCCCAGGCGGTCGCCTACCATGCCGCGCGGCTTGGTATTCCGGCGACGATCGTAATGCCGGTGACGACTCCGTTTGTGAAGGTTGAGGTGACGCGTTCCCATGGCGCCGAGGTGGTGCTGCACGGGGAATCGATCGCAGAAGCACAGGCCCGTTGCGAGCAAATTCAGACGCAGCGCGACCTCGTGCTCGTTCACCCCTACGACGATGATCGTATCATCGCGGGACAAGGCACTATTGCACTGGAAATGCTGGAGGATGTACCGGGCCTCCAGATGCTCGTATTCCCGATCGGCGGCGGCGGGCTGATCGCCGGCAACGCTATCGGTGGTCGTGCGAAAAATCCTGCGATCGAGGTCATCGGTGCGGAAGCGGCGCTCTATCCTTCGGTTTGGAACGCTCTGCACGGCGAGAACCGACCGCTCGGGGGGGCGACGCTCGCCGAGGGCATTGCGGTCAAGAATGTCGGCAAGTTGACGTTCCCGATCATTCGAGAATTGGTCGCAGAGGTTATTCTGGTCGACGAGTCGCAGCTCGAGCGCGCAGTGAACGCCTATTTGACGCTGCAAAAAACCATGGCGGAAGGCGCCGGCGCTGCGGGACTTGCCGCAATGCTGGCAAAGCCGCAACGGTTCAAGGGCAAGAAGGTGGGGCTTGTCCTGAGTGGCGGCAATATCGATCCGCGTGTTCTTTCTTCGGTCATGGTGCGGGAGCTTGAGCGCGAAAATCAGATCGTGTCATTCCGTCTGATCATTCCGGACCATCCGGGTGTGCTCGGGGCCATAGCAACCCGCATTGGCGCGCTTGGTGCGAATATCCTGGAAGTGGACCATCGCAGGCTATTCCTCGATGTGCCGGCGAAGGGCGCCAAGCTCGACGTGACTATCGAAACGCGGGACGCTGCTCATGCTGAGGAGATCATGGCGGCATTCGTAGCTGACGGCTACTCGCCGGTCCGGATCGAAGCGGGCGCGGTGATCGAGTGAGGCTGAGAGAAGACAGCTTCTGCCGATAGCGTGCGAGCGAGGGTTTTGCTGCTGTGGGGTCGCTGCGCCGCAGAAGATAAAGCTCTATCGGAAAAGTTTCTTCCTTGTTTCCGATGTGTTTTGTGACGTTTGCAATTCCCTATTGCGATTGGCGATCAAGTTTTTGTCGTGGGCCAGCGCATTTCATTTGGAATGAACATAGCGTTCGAGCGGTCATTCCCACAATCTTCGGTATGATAAGCGACGCAAACAGCAAATTTTATTTTGGCTTTGACTCGCGCATTTAAGCAGGAGAAATCTGCGCGCATGTTCGAAGAAACGTCGCTGCCATCAGTTGAAACACCACTGGACCTGCCTCCTACGCCGTCATCGATGGCGATGCGTGCTCGGGAGCTAAGCCGGGTGGTCAAAGCTATGGAACCGCCCGACCGGATTTCGTCTCTACGGGAGGTGATCGGGGGTCCCATCGTCTTTACGCACGGCTTCGGTATCGAGGGCCAGCTGATCTTTCACTGGATTTGCGCTGGCGATCTCGACATCGATATCGTAACGATCGATACGGGCCGGCTGTTTCCGGAAACATACAAGTTGTGGGCGGAAACCGAGCGGCGTTACGGACGCCGTATCCGCGCCGTCTATCCAGATCGCGGCCCGCTCGAAGCGCTGGTCCGACGGCAGGGGATCGACGGTTTCTATGGTTCGGTGCGCGCGCGCAAAGCGTGCTGCGAGGTGCGCAAAACACAATCGCTCAACCGCGCCCTGATTGGTGCATCAGCCTGGATCACGGGGCTACGCTGTGATCAAACCGAAATACGCGCCGGGGCGGCACTCCTTGGCTTTGATGCCGGGCAGTCGCTGCTTAAGCTCAACCCGTTGTTCGACTGGACGCGCCCAGAGGTGCTGGCAGAAGTGCGGGCCAACGGCGTGCCGATCAATGAGCTCCACGCAAAGGGTTTTGCCTCAATCGGCTGTGCGCCCTGCACCCGCGCAATCAAAGCCGGGGAAAGCGAGCGAAGCGGGCGCTGGTGGTGGGAGACAGGCGGTAATCGCGAATGTGGGCTCCATTTGCCACAGGCCAGCACGAAATGGGCGGAAGTTTAAGCAGCTGACGACTGCGTTTGAGCCAGCCTTTGGTTCAACTCATTCAGCGTCGCGTCGCTTTTGTGAATGGCCAGCAAATTAATGCCGGCGTCGAAAACAGTGTAACCGCGTTCCTGTAACCAAGAGCGCAGCTGCTCGCGTCCAGCCTTGATCTGTTCGATCAGCAGGATCGGATGATATTTTTCGATAAGCTGACGCCCGCCTTCCAGCGCCTCCATTTCCATTCCTTCGATGTCGACCTTGATCAGATCCACGCGCGCCAGCTGAAGCGCGTCCAGCGTGATCTTCTGAATCGGAACCATTTTTGCGTCGGAATAATCGATGGCCTGGCCTATGAACTCATTGTTGTCGCGCTGTCGCAGTTCAAGGCTGCCGAAACTTGATGCCGTCAGGTAGTTGGGGCTCGGGATTTTCATGATGCCAGCTTCCGACGAAACCGCGGCGTGCATTGCAATAGCATTGAAGCAGTTGTTGAGCGCGATATTGCCAGCGAGCGCGTAGTAGATGCGTTCCTGCGCCTCGATCGCAATCACGGATCCCCAGCCGGTCATGGCAATCGCCCATTCGATTGTGTGCGCACCGATATTGGCGCCGCAATCGATCGCGACGGCACCGTCACCGTGATATCTGCGGCGCTGTTCCAGCAGCTGCACGGCGAGTTCGACCTCGACCGGGTCGAACGCGCCTTGTTCGAGGAGCTGGAAGCCGACGCCGAAACCGCTATCTGGGCCGACCATTCGGTAATCGAAGCGGTTGACGATCATGGCCCCCTGATTGGTAGAGGCGAGCACAAACGCCAGCTTGCGTCCGACATTGCGCATGGGAATCTCCTGGTCAGGACGCAATACGGCGCTGGGTGGGTCGAATCATCCGCCAGTATAAGGCCTATTGTCGGCCGCGCATCGCCCGCCAGACGCGCTCGGGCGTCGCCGGCATCTCGATATGTTTGATGCCGAATTCGGAGAGGGCGTCGACCAGCGCGTTAGCGACTGCGGGTAGCGCGCCAACATTACCGGCTTCACCGGCACCCTTGGTCCCGAGCGGATTTGTCCGGGTCGGAACCGAATTGGATTCGACCTCGATGTCGCAAAGGTTATGCGCGTGCGGCATGGCGTAGTCCATGAACGAGGCGGTGACGAGCTGGCCGCCAGCGTCGAAATGGATGTCTTCCATCAGCACCTGGCCTGCGCCTTGCGCGACGCCACCGTGGATCTGGCCGTGCAGCAACATCGGATTGAGCACGGTGCCGACATCATCCACCACGCTGTAGCGCACAATGTCGACCACGCCGGTTTCTTTGTCGATCTCTACTTCGCAAACGTGACAACCGTTCGGATAATTATTGACCGGCGCCTTGTAGACGGCGGTGGCGAACAGGCCCGGTTCCATCGCGGCCGGAATCTTGGATGGGTTGGTCGAATCGATCGCGACTTCCTTGATGGTCATAGTCCGGTTGGTGCTCGGCGATGAAAAAACACCCTCGGCGAAGTTCACGTCGGCGATGTCGATCTTGAATGCATGCGCGGCGATGGCCTTGGCTTTTTCGATCACCTTGTCTGTCGCCATCAGAAACGCCGCACTGGACATGGTCGAAGTGCGCGAGCCGCCGGTGCCTTCGCCATAAAACACCTCGTCGGTGTCGCCTTGCACGTAGCGCACCTCGTCGGGATGCAGTCCGAGGCGGTCACATACCAGTTGCTTGAACACGGTCTCGTGGCCCTGGCCTGCAGTCACTGAGCCTGAAAACAGCGTCACGCTGCCGCCGCGGTCGAAACGCACCTCGGCGCCTTCGGTGCCCGGTGCGGCGGCGCGTTCGATGGTGTTGGAAATGCCGAGGCCGCGCAGCTTGCCGCGTTTGCGTGCTTCCTCGCGCCGGCGTTTGAAGCCGGCGCCATCATGCAGCTCCAGGGCCAGATCCATATTCTTTTCGAATTCCCCGCAGTCGTACGTGAACGTGAGGCCGGTCTTGAACGGCATTTGCTGGGGCGAGATGTAATTGCGCCGGCGCAGTTCGAACGGATCGATCTTCAACTCGTCCGCGGCAATATCTATGATGCGCTCGATCACATAGGCGGCCTCCGGGCGTCCGTTGCCGCGATAGGGGCGGACCGGGTTGGTGTTGGTGAAGACGGCGGTGATGTCGGCGTAGATGGCGGGCGTGCGGTAACAACCGGCTAACGTACCGGCGTTCAGGAAAAATGCGGGCATATTGCTCTGAAGATAGGCGCCGATTGCCGCGATGGTCTTTACGCGAAGTCCGAGAAAAGTGCCGTCTTTGTCGAGTGCAAGTTCGGCCTCGGTGACATTGTCACGCGCGTGCGCGTCACTCAAGAAAGCTTCAGTGCGCGTGCTCATCCATTTAACCGGCCGGCCAGTCAACTTGGACGCGAACAAAGTCAGTGGCGCTTCATTGAAAACCGGCGTCTTCATGCCGAAGCTGCCGCCGACATCGATGCAGATCACCCGCACTTTGCTCTCAGGTACCTTGAGAACCTGTTTCGCCAGTTCGCTGCGATAGGGGTGCACGCGCTGCACCGGCGAGTGGATGATGTAACGGTCTTCCGACGGCAGATAGACACCGACCGCGCCGCGCGGCTCCATCGATGCGGCGGTCACACGGTTGACGATGAAGCGATGCTTCACAATGTGCGTTGCCCTGGCGAAGGCGGCATCGGTTGCGGCCTTGTCGCCGATCAGTTCGACGAAGCTGATGTTGTCGGGGCAACCATCCCAGACTTTCGCGGCGTCGGGCTCCATCGCCTTTGCGGTCGAGACAACCGCCGCCAGCGGTTCGTAATCGACCTTGATCAGTTCGGCGGCGTCCGCGGCCTGAGCTTGCGTCTCTGCGACCACAAACGCGACTGGATCGCCGACCCAGCGTACGCGGTCTTCGGCCAGTACCGGGTAGGGCGGCTTGAACATCGGTGATCCGTCGCGGCGCTTCAGGCCGCCATGCGATGGCAATTCGCCCAAACCCGCCCTTTTCCAATCGGCGGCAGTGATGACGGCCAGTACACCAGGCGCGGTCTTGGCGGCATTAGTATCGATCGAGTTGATCTTGGCGTGGCCGTGCGGCGAGCGCAGCGCGGCACCGAACGCCATGCCCGGATAGACGACATCATCGATATATTTGCCGCCTCCGCGGATCAGCCGCGGGTCTTCGAAACGCGACACGCCTTGACCGATGGCGAATTCACCCATGAAGATTCATTCCGTTGAATTCAAGCGTCACCGAGCCCGTGACGAGGTGGGAACGATGCCCTGATCGCGTCAACCTGCCTTAAGCTTTTCCGCCACGCGCGGGGCGAAGTAAGTAAGCACGCCGTCGGCGCCGGCGCGTTTGAAGCCAATAAGGCTCTCAAGCATAGCGCGTTCACCATCCAGCCAGCCGTTTTGAGCGGCTGCCATGATCATCGCGTACTCGCCCGACACCTGATAGGCGAAAGTCGGCATCCCGAATGTCCCTTTTACCCGCTCAACAATATCGAGATACGGCAGACCAGGCTTGACCATGATCATGTCGGCGCCTTCCTCGATATCGAGCGCCACCTCGCGCAGCGCCTCATCCGAATTTCCAGGGTCCATCTGATAGGTGCGTTTGTCACCGGTAAGCGTTTTCGCCGAGCCAACGGCGTCGCGGAATGGCCCGTAAAAAGCTGAGGCGTATTTCGCCGCATATGACATGATCGAAACATCGATTAGATCGGCGGCGTCGAGCGCCTTACGGATGGCAGCAACGCGTCCGTCCATCATGTCGGAGGGAGCAATAATGTCGCAGCCCGCCTCCGCCTGCAGTACGGCCTGTTTGGCCAGCACGGCGACTGTCTCATCGTTAAGGATGACGCCGTCACGTAACAGGCCATCGTGACCATGGCTGGTAAAGGGATCAAGTGCTACGTCGCACAGGACGCCAATATCCGGCACCTCTTTCCTTATCGCGCGAATGGCGCGGCAAACAAGATTTTCGGGATTGAGAGCTTCGCTTCCCGTCTCATCACGCAACGTCGGATCGGTGTAAGGAAAGAGCGCGATGCACGGTATCGTCAGCTTGGCTGCGCGCTCGGCTTCTCGCACCGCCTGATCGATCGACAGACGGTCAACGCCCGGCATGGACGGGACAGGGGCGCGCGCGTTGTTGCCCTCCATGACAAACAGGGGCCAAATCAGATCGTCGGTCGTCAGCGTGTGTTCACGCACCATGCGGCGCGCCCATTCACTGCGCCGGTTGCGGCGCATTCGCACTGCGAGGTCAAGCCGTTCATTTTCCGCCGCCGGTGAGGTTTCCACCGTGGTGAACCGGGTACGGCTTTCGATCGGGCGGCCAAACTTAATTGCCATGAGAGCACTCCTGGCGATGTTTTACCCGGTCCGATGTAAGGCCGCTACCCGCTGATAGAGGGGCCAAAAGGCCCATTAACCCGGACCTTTTGCCCGCTGCTCCATCTCGATGCCGGCCCGCAGGCTATCTTTGTCGCGATAGACTGAAGCGACGGCCATGACCCGGCCGCCCAATTTGTAGCGTACGACGCAATCGCGCTTCATCACATCGCCATCAACGTCGATCGTGTCCCACTTCTCAGCGTGCCCGACATAATTGATCGGAACGTCATAATGCTGACTCCAGAAAAACGGTGCCGACCTGAATGGAGTCGATAGGCCCATCATGTTGAGCGCCGCAGTCTGCCCTTGTCGTTCGGCCACCACCCAATGTTCGACCCGGATACGGTCACCCGAAATAGAATCCGGCCAGCGGGCGATATCACCGGCCGCGTATATGTCCGGTGCACTGGTTTCCATGTATGCGTTGACACTAACGCCCTTATCGATGGCAAGTCCGGCCTTCTCGGCGAGCGCAAGGCGAGGGCGCACGCCGACGCCAATCACGACCAGGTCCGCGTCGAGCGTGCCGCCGCTCTTGAGCGTTGCGCGCTTGCCGTCGATTGCGGTGACGCTGTCCTCAAGATGGAATTTGACGCCGTGCTCTTCATGCAGCGCGCGGATGAAATCGCCGAGTTGGGGTCCGAACACGCGTTCGAGCGGACGTTTCTCTGGCGCCACCACGTGTACCTCGATGCCGCGAGTGCGCAGCGCGGCCGCTGCCTCGAGGCCGATGAAGCTCGCACCAATCACCACCGCGCGCTTGGCGGATTTTGCTTGCGCGATGATGGCGCGACAGTCGGCGAGCGATCGCAAGGTATGGACGTGACGGAGATCGGCGCCCGGGATGGGAAGCTTCACCGGCTCGGCCCCGGTCGCAAGCAGCAATTTGTCGAACGGCACGATGCTGCCGTCGGCAAGCGCGAGCGCCCGCGCGCGCGGGTCGATCGCCACCACTTCGGTTTTCAGTTTCAGGTCGATCTTGTTCTCGGGGTACCAATCGTCACCGCGCAGTGGGACCCAGTCTTCGGGGGCGCTGCCGGCAAGATAATCTTTCGACAGGTTTGGCCGGTCGACCGGGCTCGCATCATCGTTACTGATCATGGCAATGCCGCCGGTAAAACCGCGCCGCCGCAGCATCTCCGCGGCGGCGAAACCAGCCGCACCGCCGCCGACAATGACAAAGCGCTCGCCACCCGCGGTGCTTTTCTTGGATGCCGGCTGAGCCTTCTTGCTTTTCACGAAAATTTTGCCAGCGCGCTCTTCCACTTGCCAGCACGCCAGTGGGCCCAATGCGGGCGCGGCGATGGCTTCGCCGGTTTGAAGGCTGAAGCGCGCATGATGCCAAGGACAGCGAACGGTATCGCCTGTGAGCAGGCCGTCGACGAGCGGCCCGTGATAGTGGGTGCAATGGGCTGAGAGTGCGAAAAGCTTGCCGCCCTGACGGACCAGCAGCACCTCGTCGTCGCCTATGTGGCCCGTTAACATGGCTCCTTCGGTGAGGTTACCGGCAGGAATGCCCTCAGCGAGGTTTGGTCCGCCGGGTTTTTTGTCCTCGGTTGTCATTTTCTCCTCCGTCTGCGGTTATGCATGCCCCGCCTGCCGGCTTAGATGCTTCAGGGCCCGGAAAATTGCAGCATATGCCATAAATGCCGAATGAGGCCGTCCGGTTGCCGCGATCTGGCCTTGCTTGCTAAGCCGCAGGGTTCAGGGCGGTGCCACCCATGGATTTTGAGCTATCCGAGCAGCAACGCGCCTTTCAGGCTACAGCGCGCGCTTTTGCGCACGAAGAAATGATGGCGCATGCGCGCGAGTGGGACGAGGGCGAGATTTTCCCCGTCGACGTCATGCGCAAGGCTGCCGCGCTGGGGTTTGGGGGCATTTATGTGAAAGAGGATGTCGGCGGATCGGCACTCAGCCGGCTCGACGCCGCGCTGATCTTCGAAGAGTTGGCGCAGGGCTGCACCTCCACCGCCGCCTATATCTCGATTCACAACATGGCGGCCTGGATGATCGACGCGTTCGGCGCTGCGGATGCACGCAAAAAATTTCTCCCGAAGCTCTGCACGATGCAGCATTTTGCAAGTTACTGTTTGACGGAGCCGGACTCAGGTTCGGATGCGGCGAGCTTGACCACGCGTGCGCGACGCGAAGGCGAGCATTACGTGCTTGACGGCGCGAAAGCATTCATATCCGGCGGTGGCGTCTCGGACGTCTACGTGGTGATGGTGCGCACGGGCGAAAGTGGCCCGCGCGGCATATCCTGTATCGTGGTGGAGAAGGGTACGCCGGGCTTGTCATTCGGCGCGCAGGAAAAGAAGCTCGGCTGGAAAACGCAGCCGACGGCCATGGTCGTATTCGAGAATTGCCGTGTCCCCGTGGCTAACCGTATCGGTGCCGAAGGGCAGGGCTTCAAAATCGCGATGGCCGGGCTCGATGGTGGCCGGTTGAACATCAGTGCATGCTCGATCGGCGGAGCGCAATTCTGCCTCGACCGCACTATCAGCTACATGAAGGAGCGGAAACAATTCGGTTCACGCCTCGCCGACTTCCAGGCATTGCAATTCCGCGTTGCCGATTATGTCACGGAACTCGATGCCGCCCGCCTGCTGCTGCATCGCGCCGCAGTCGCGGTAGGAGAGGGCGGGCCCGCGGCGACACGCCTCGCTGCGCAAGCCAAGCGCCTTGCCACCGATACGGGTTTCGATGTGGTCAATGGCTGCCTGCAGTTGCATGGCGGCTATGGGTATCTGCGCGATCATCCCATAGAGCGCGTCTTGCGTGACGTGCGCGTCCATCAAATACTTGAAGGGACGAATGAGATCATGCGCATGATCATCAGCCGCGCTATGCTTGGAAACTAAGGGATACGGAGAAGCGCCATGGAACAACTTCAGAGAGTTTATCTTTCGCGCGAGGAGATGATGAAACGCATCGCCCGCTTCAAGGACCTTAGGGGATCGGACGGCGGCTTGCCGGACAGCAAGATGCCGGGGTGCGAACGCACGCTGTTCAATGTCATCGGCTTCCAGCCGCCGCAGGGCTCAGGTGGTGCGGTGACTTCTCCGGTCGGCGATCATGCGGCCCAGCTGGCCGCGATCAAGATCAGCGAAGGATTCAATCTTGGCTACTGCAAGGCGAAGCCAGGTCACGGTCCGGAGATGCACAATCACGACACCAATGAAACTTTTATTCCGATGACCGGCACGTGGCGGGCGAGCTGGGAAAATGAAAAGGGTGAGGTGGAGTTCGTCGATCTTGGCCCGCTCGATGTTGTTTCATTTCCGCCGGGCATGATCCGGCGCTTCGAGAACGTGACCAAAGGCGATCCAAACGCGGAATCGATACTGATGTTCGTGATCGGCGGCGACGGGCCGCGAGCGGAATTCACCGACCAGGCGATGCAGCGGCTGGAAAAGGCCGGCGTTTGGCCGGCGCGGGTGTGATGCCTCAAACCGCCCGTTCCCGCGCAGGCGGGGACCCAGGGCCGCAAGTGGGATCTTGTGAGGTTCGTCTGGATCCCCGCTTGCGCGGGAATGAGCGAAGTATGGGCCGGCGATGACGGACGACATTTTGTTCGAACGCCGCGGTGCCGCTGGCGTTATCACCCTGAACCGGCCGAAAGCGCTCAATGCTGTCACCCATCCCATGGTGCTGGCATTGCGCGCGCAGCTTGACGGCTGGGCTGACGATCCGGCGATTACGCGGGTTGTGATCACCGCGGCGGGAGGGCGCGCTTTTTCGGCCGGCGGTGATATTCGCGCACTTTACGATCTGGGTAAGGCTGGCCGCCACAGTGAGGCGGTGCAATTCTGGCGCGACGAATATCCGCTCAATGCGACGATCAAGAACTACCGCAAGCCCTACGTTGCGCTGATCGATGGCATTGCAATGGGCGGCGGCGTGGGCGTGTCGGTGCACGGCTCGCATCGAATTGCCGGCGACCGATTTTCATTCGCAATGCCCGAAGTTGGTATTGGCTTTTTTCCCGACGTCGGCGCCACATGGTTTTTGCCGCGCATGCCCGGCGAGCTTGGCACCTATTGCGCTTTGACCGGGGAGCGTCTTGGTGTTGCCGATGCTGTCGGGAGCGGTATCGCCACTCACCGCATTTCGTCTGCGCGCTTTGCTGCACTGCTCGACGGTTTGACAGGCACTGTGTCAGTCGATGCGGTGCTCGCCGCTTTCGCCGAGCCGACCGGGGAAGGGCCAGTCCTGCAACACAGAGGGGCGATCGACCGTCTCTTTGCCGGCGACATCGTCGAGAATATTCTGGCCGCGGTCGAGCGCGAAGCCTCGTTGGGAAGCGCCGACTCCGAATGGGCTGCTGAGACAGCCGCAATCATGCGCACCAAATCGCCACTCAGCCTCAAATTGGCGCTGGCGCAGGTCCGGCGCGGCAAGAATTGGGACTTCGAGACGTGCATGCGCATCGAATTCCGCATAGTGTCGCGCGTTATCCATGGGCATGACTTCTACGAGGGTGTGCGTGCCGCGATCATCGACAAGGACAACAGGCCGCGCTGGCGACCCGCGACTTTCCCCGACGTGGGCGAGGCGGAAGTCGAGCGCCATTTCGCGCCGCTCGATGCGTCCGAGTTGGTGCTGTCGTGAATAGGCCCGCCGCCGCGCCGCCGGAGGGTTTGCGCAGTCTCGAGCCGGTGCGCGAACTCGAAAACAATCGGGCAATCGGCCGCTGGACGCGGCGGCTGGTGCTGTTTCTGCGCGCCATGGCGGCGATATCGATGTTCAAGGGCCTCTACCATTGGGCTCAGGTTTGCGGCATTGGGTTCGGAGACACGCCATTCGAAGCCCGCTCGATCGCCTGGCAAACAGCGACCGTATTCTTTGCGGTGATAGATCTCGTCGCAGCTGTCGGTCTTTGGCTTGCCGCAGCGTGGGGCGCAGTGATCTGGCTGACGTCGGTCGCCTCGATGCTGGCGGTAGAGATATTTTTTCCGCAGGTATTTGGTGGCGGCTGGTTGACCGGAGTTCTGGAGGGCGCACTGCTTGCGCTCTATCTCTGGCTGGCCTTGAAATCAGCGCAAGAGCATCCGCAGTAAAACATCGGGGAGGGCGCAATGGCGCGCATCGGATTTGTGGGCCTCGGTAATATGGGACTGCCGATGGCGCAAAACCTGCTCAAGGCCGGTCACCAGGTTGAAGGTGTCGATGTCAATCCGGCGTCTATCGAAAAGCTCAAAGCTGCAGGGGGCGTAGCCGTCGAGACGGCAAAAAGCGCGGCAGCACGTGCCGATGTCGTCATCACAATGTTGCCGTCGGGCAAAGAGGTGCGTGATGTCTATCTTGGCTCCTCCGGAATAATCGCAAACGCCAATCCCGGCACACTACTAATCGATTGCTCGACCATCGATGTCGAGACCGCGCGCGCGGTCGCAGCCGAAGCCGAAAGGAGGGGACTGCTGATGCTCGACGCGCCGGTGTCTGGCGGTGTCGGCGGCGCGACAGCAGCCACACTGACGTTCATGGTGGGTGGAAGCGCGCAGGCCTTCGTGCGTGCCGAATCGATTCTGCAAAAGATGGGAAAGACGATCGTGCATGCCGGCGGCGCCGGCAACGGCCAGGCTGCGAAGATTTGCAATAATATGATCCTTGGTGTGTCGATGATTGCGGTCAGCGAGGCTTTTGTGCTCGCCGAAAAACTTGGTCTCGATCACCAGAAGTTGTTCGATATCTCTTCAAAATCATCCGGGCAATGCTGGTCACTGACTACGTACTGTCCCGTACCAGGACCAGTTCCTACATCGCCCGCCAATCGCGATTACCAGGCCGGCTTCACGGCTGCAATGATGCTTAAAGATTTGAAATTGTCGCAGGAAGCTGCAAAGGCGACCGGAACCAACACAGAGCTCGGTGCCGACGCCGCGCGGATTTATTCAAAATATGTGACGAGCGGCGAAGCGTCCCGCGATTTCTCCGGCATCATCCGCTTCATTCGCAATTGACGCGGATTTCTAAAGTGAACGAAGCCTTGCACCGCTTCCTACAATTGTATTCTCAAGAGACCGTTCACCTTTTCAAATAAACCTAATCTTTATGGTGTTATTTAAGCCGATTTTAGAATGACCGTCTTAGGGTGCGTCATCCGGAGCGGGGAAAACAGGGCCTTGCAACCGGGGACGTACAAGTAGAACGCAA
>Ga0187785_10000468_pt1 | contig 15145 bp, 15 predicted proteins | sample 0815_BV2_4_20_MG_FD_132466 | JGI IMG/M metagenome (GOLD analysis project Ga0187785, IMG submission 132466) | Tropical peat soil microbial communities from peatlands in Department of Meta, Colombia - 0815_BV2_4_20_MG | ecosystem: Environmental > Terrestrial > Soil > Wetlands > Peat | place...
ACCATTAGAATGTTATACATTTGCCAACTATATAATCTTTTTCGATAAGAGGATTCGAGGGGTAGATTCATCCCACGGCTAAAGCCGGTGGGCTTTCTCTACCCCACAGCCCCGACATCGTAATCTATTCGCTGTCAGACGGCTGGGCGTTGGAAGCGCTCAAAGCGATAGACGTAGCTTCGGAAAAATAGCCTCGACTGGATGAGGGAAATCCTGGGTCAAGGTCTTCTTTACTTTTTCTTAGCGGGTTCGGTCTCCCGGGCTGACTGATCGGTTGGTCTAACCGTATGGGTGGCCATGGTTATCAGATCGTCCGTCACCCTCGCCCATCGCCTGGGTTCTATATCGTTTAGTTCCAGCACGGTTTTGAGTAGTGGAGTGATATCCGAGGCCGTCGTCAGCGCGAGTTGTAGGAAAATCGCCGTAGGCACGGGGTCGAGATCGGGACGGATCGCGCCTTCCTCGATACCCTCGCAGTAGAAGCCGGCTACGATCTGCACCACCCGGTCATACTCCTTCACGAGCTCGATAACTTCAGGGTCGTCTACGGCGCTGAAGTCGATACGTCGCAATTGGCGCATTACTTCTCTTTTTCCGGGGTTTTGAAGGAGGAATTCGGCTAGGGCCTTGCGGTAGGCCAGCAGCTTTTCTGATCCAGTGTTACACGAAGTTGCGGCCTTCGCTTCCGTTGCGGTCGCCTCCCTGAGCAGTCGGGCGAGGACCGAGGCACAGAGCGAGTTTTTATTTTTGAAGTGTAGGTACGTGGTTCCGGCGGCCACATCCGCCTCCCGGGCGACGTCTTCCATGGTCATCCCATCGATCCCCTTCGCGGCTATCATCTGCTCGGCCACGTCTAGGATCCGGTTCTTGCGCTCTTCTCTCTTGCGGTCCATCCTTTCGCTCATGGTATCACAGGTTATAGTCATTGGGGTTATGTGTCTATACCATTTAAGGCTGGTGTCGGCCGCGTTTGCCTTCGTGTATTTCACGAAGAATTTATCTCGCGGGTGGGCGATCTTTTTTCGGCGCCAATTCTGAGTCGAAGGTTTGTCGGACTTTATGGGTTGCCGGGTGATAGGAGCTTCGCGAAGTAGATGGAATTCGTTCCGTGAAGGGCTGCTACTGGGTTATGGAAGAGACGGCGGTCCTGGGCGATTAGTACTGTAACTGGAGCCTTCGAATGCTTGATAAACAGTGTATCGTGGCCCAGGCAGAGTCCGACAATGACGTTGAAATCGGTGCCCTCGTCGTTTAAGACCAGAGCCTGACCGATAGGGTTGCAGCTCGGCTCGTATTTTGCCAGCTTGATCTTGAGGCCGCCCAGATCTCGTTTGACCTGCAGTGCGGCTACCTCGGTCTCGGGCAGGCCGATATCCATCTTGGAGATCGCGCCGCTTTTGCAGTTGACCGAAACCGTAGTAAAGCCTTTATTCTCCAGGATGCCGGTGAGGATTCGGGCTTCGTAGGAGAGGGCGCCGCAGAAGGCAAGGCCAATCTTTTTGTAGCCCATCTGTCGGGCGAAGTCGATCAGGTCCTCGATCCGGGTCCATTTCTGGTCGCCTCTCATCTGTGTCCTATCGGAGGCTTGGATCATCTTATTGATTTCGTGATCTTTAATGTATAGCTTTAAGGCTTGATCGTTCTGCTCTTTATGCTTCGTGGTGGCGCAGAAGTTCGGCCCTTTCGACGTGTCATCGGTGCAGCACGCTTTCACGGTGCAGATGGCACATTTGCTGGTTTCGATCGATTGTTCTGACATAGTGCATACTCCAATTATTTGAATATTATTCATTATTGAACTTTATTCAATATTATGGGGGTGGGGTATTTAAAGGTTGCTGCGTGATGGTCCGGGATAAAATCGATTGACGATGTTAAGACCAAATCAGCTTACGATAGCCGGGCCTCAGGTGAATGAAAGCCCAGCAGCTCAGCCATAGAAACAATCATATGCCAATAGGTTCTACGATACAGTTCAAAAAAGCCGAGCCAGATCCCCTTCCAGACGCTATCCCGCGGCCGACCCCACTCAGCCAGCTATACAGCATATCCCTGGACCCACGCCAACCCTAACCATAACAATGCCATCGTTCTCCAGTACGCTCAAGTGAAAACAGAACAAGTGAAAACAGAACACGGTCGCCGCCAGGTGGATAGCCTGGCTAACCCGGGTTTTGCTGCCCCTCGACATGGGATATCCGTACAATAGATATCATGCTATAACCTCTATGTTACTTCCATTCGATCTTTGTGATCGGCTTCTCGATCCACTTCCCGAACTTATACTTCGGATATCCTATAGCCAGGATGCCGTAGACCTTGTGATCGGCTGGTATGCCCAGCAGGTCCTGCAGTTGTGGATTCTGGGCCACGATCTCCGCGTAGCCTAGCTCACAGCTGTCCAGCTCGAGACTGTAGCAGGCGAGCGAAGCGTTCTGGATGGCGATGGTCGCGTCAATTATCGGGCTCCAGAACTCTCCCCTATCTTTCGGGGCGTGCAACACGAGGAGCGAAGGAGCACCTCTCTGAAGGAGGTCATCTCTTGCCTTGATCCGGCCTAGAATCTGTTCCCCCATATCCAGCATTGGCCTGGCGGCCTCGATCCGTCCTCGAACGGGCTCGGGCAAGCCCGATAGAGCCGCAGGGTTCTTCAGCAGGTAGATCATCCTCCCGTAGATTTCGGCCAGCACTCCTGATAGCTTTTCAATTATCGCCCGATCCCGTACCACGAGGTATTCCACCCGATGAAAGTTATGTGGGGTCGGACCGCGGTTCGCAGCATCAACGACCCTCGTGAGCAATTCTTTTTCTACCGGCTGATCCTTGAAAGCCCGGATGGTCCGTCTCGCCCGGAGCAAGTTCAGCACCTGCTCTGCTGTAGGCAGAAGAGACCGGTCGATAGGACTGACCCGACCAGCAGGGAAATCCCGATGAGACACTGCCCCGGCCGGGCATACCGCCACACAGTGGCCGCAGTCCGCACAGGCCCCGCTATCCTGCGCTGACGGCGGGAGCTCTTTGTTGACCTGTGCTAATAATCGGTAGGGGCAGGCGAGCACGCAAGTCCCGCACTTGACACATAGCTTCTCGTCGATGGATATTTTTGTCAAAATTATCAGCTCCTCAAAGGACTGCGGGAGTGTGTCGGACACTTATCAATGTATTGAAGTTCTCCAATTGTAATCACGGTCGTAGTTGGCAGCCTCTCAGAGGTTTTAGTCCTGTGATGCCGTCCGTTCGGAAATCGAATAATGTGGTCCGGTCCTGTCCATCGAGTAGATCGAGACGTTGGGGAGACATGATCGTGCCGATCTGTGCCGCTGGCAGTCCGTGTTTTTCGAATACTTCCAGCACGGCCCGGTTGTTCTCTGGTCTGCAGGTGACAATGAACCCCATGCCTGGGTACATTCGGAGCCAGCGCTGATACTCTATATCTGGCGGCTTCGGAATTCTGGATAGTTCAACCTGCGCGCCGACGCCTGATACCTCCAGGATCATGCCCAGCGTCCCCAGGATGCCAGGGTTGCTCACGTCCTTGCCGGCGGTGAGCAGCTTCTTTTCGCCCAGCTCGATCATCGACGCTGCCTGATCCTTGACGATCGCGGCGTCTTTATGAAGAGTCGAATCCCAGTTGAGGTCGCAGGAAGGGTGCACCCTCCCGTCGAGGTCGATGGCCAGGACGACGGCGTTGTCCGGTCGGGCCTCGCTGCTGTAAATGATGCAATCTTTCTTGACCCGGCCTAGGATGGCAATGTCCAGCGCTGCGTAGGGTGTGTCGGGGTGGGTATGGCCGCCTACGATTGGTACGCCAAACTTGTCTATCCCTGACCTCAAGCCTCTCAGCACCTTTGCGCCGACCTCTTCTGAGCATGATGAAAAGACGTCTACCATGGCAATCGGCCTGCCGCCCATGGCATAGACATCGTGAACGTTGGCCAGGACGGCACAGTACCCCGACCATTCGGGATCTGCCTGCATCAGCCAGTCCCAGATACCGTCTGCGGCCAGTAGCAGGCACTCATCGCCGAAGTCCAGGATGGCGGCGTCCTCTCCGAACGATGGGTTTATGCCCTCTGGATCGAAGATGCTGACGATCGCCTTGATTGCGTGCTTGCGGGTGGTGCCAGCATAATTCCCCAGAGACCGGGCGAGCTCTTCCAGCATGTTAACCTTGGTCATTCGGGATATCCGTCGGCGCCCCGCAGCACGATGAGGGTCGTCCTCGCTTGTCCTTCGGGTCGAACAGGCCCAGCTTGACGTCGTCGGCCTTCATGCCCTTGGCGTGGTCCACTACTGTCTGCTGCGAACGGATGTAGAGACCCTCGTACATCTCGAACGGGAAGGGCAGCGCATTCTCTGCCGCCTTCCGGATCGGGTCCACGATCTTGGGGCTTTCGATCTCGATCCATATTCGCCCGACCTGGACGGTGAGCTCTATCTGTTCGCCCTTGATGTTGAGGTGCTTCTTCTCGGCGGCGCCGAACCTGCCGTTCAGCAGGTCGTCGGGGTTCTCGAATGGAATGCGGGGGCCGAACACGACCATCCGCCTTATCCCCGGGATCTCGTTCAGCTCGTCGAGCAGCCGCTGGGCAGTCTCGACCCTCAGGACCCTCTGAGGGAAAATTTCGACTTGCATGAGGCCGCTCTTATCCTTTTTGCTTGAGATTGGTTTGTTAAATCTCGACATTCTCGTATCCTCCATTACTAATAAATCGGACAACTGTCACGCCGTTACTGCCTTTTCGACCGGTTCTGCCGACTTTGACTGTAGATTCCTCACCGCAGTGACGGTCCCGGCTAACACGCAGAGCGACGCGCTGACCAGGATATAGCCGATCGAGTTGGAGAGTGGCGCGTTGCTCGCGCTGAAGACGAGCCTGAAAAGGCCCATCTGCTTGCCTATTTCCGTGGGCGGGAACGCCAGGTAGATCGTGGCGCCGGCTACCCTTGATACCATCGAGGCACCTATGCCCTGCGCAACTCGGAAAAGGATCGGCAGGTATAGACAGGGCGCGATCTCGCAGTCCAGCGAGCTGGCGGTGAAGATGGTCCAGCCCGTCATGAACATCTTCGTCTTGCCGGTGTCTGACGCTTTGGCGAAGAAGATTAACAGGCCGGTTATCGCCCAGGAGATAGCTGGTGATCACCCGCTGCGATTTGGCTATGTTCACCTGGAAGTGTGCTGTCACTGTCGGCAGCGCTATGCTCACCATCGTGCCGTCCAGGATCGACATGAACATGCCGATCGGGATTATGCCCAGGATGAGGTACCTGGTTTGGTAGATGTGATCGGCCGACTTCAACTGCATTACAGGGTGCTCCGTAGAAATGACCTCATTTAGTCTGGCGTTGGTATACCCTAGCACCGGCCTTCCACGTCTCCGCCACTGCGGGCGGGTTCTTCGGTTCGAATACGCCATCGAGCACGACCAGATCGGCGACCATGCCCGGCTTCAGCATGCCCCGTTCGTGCTCCAGGCCGCTGACATAGGCGGCGCCTGCGGTGTACATCCATAGCCATTGCTCGAATGGGGATGCATCCTCTGCGACGAGCACGTTTCCAGGCCCGCCGCTGAGGGAGGCGCCCAGCGCCGCACACTTCAGGGGCTGGATCGCAAAGTCGGATCCGAAGCAGGGATTGTCGCTGCCTGTGGCCACTACCATGCCCTCCTTCGCCATGGTGTCGAAGGCGAACCACTGGAAGCCCTCGAAGGGCACCTGGATCAGTCTGGCGGACCGTGTCACGAAATGTGGCTGGACGGCGGCACAGCCGCCCAGGGCTGCGAAGCGCCTGATTTGTTCTTCGCTAGTGAGGAACAGATGGTCGATGCGCGGGCGCAGCTCAAAGCCGGCAGGCGCTCGTTGAGCAGCCTTTTCGAATGCGGTGATCAGCGCCTCGGTGGACCCGTTGCCAAGGGAATGGGCGCAGACCCGGAACCTGCGCTCGGTCGCCCGGATCAGCTCTGCCTCGAAGTCATCCCTCGGCAGCCCTAGTGTCTGCCGTGTGCCCATGATTACCCCAGCAAAAGCGGCCGTGGACTGGACCCCGCCGTCGGCGAATAGCTTGACAGGGCCTACCCTGAGCAATGTGTCGCCTGTGCCGGTCACTGGACCGTCGAGGCGGCTGCCCAGCTGGTTGTCCAGCAGCGTCTCGCCATGGGGCATCATCAGCACCGACACTGGTAAGCGACTGCGTGAATGCAGATAGCGGTAAGCCTCTTCAGCGGCTGATGTGACCCCAGGGTCTCCTACGGCCGTGATACCGTAGGCCAGAAACTCTCTGGCCCTAGCCTCGATCAGGTCGGCGTACTCGGCGGTGGTCGGGGCCATCGCGAGCTTGAATGCCGGGGCCATCGCTGTCTCTAGCAGCACCCCGGTAGGCTCCCCGGTGACGTCGCGCAGAGCCTTCCCGTTCCTCGTATTATGGTAGTATCGGTCGACTCCGGCCAGTCGTAGCGCCTCAGAATTGGCGACCGCCTTATGGAACGTGCCGTGGATCAGCAGCACCGGCCGATCCGGGCAGGCCTCATCTAGGTCTGCACGGGTCAGCGTGACGCCGCCGGTCTCGGCATCGATCCACGGGAACCCGATGATCCAGCCCTTGTCCGGGTGAACCTTCGCATGCTCCTGGATCGCGCCCAGTACAGCGGTCCTGTTGGGGATGCCGTCCCGCTTAGCCCACCCAGGGGAGAAACACCCGAAGGACAGGTGGTTGTGCGGGTCGATGAATGCTGGCAGGAGCGTCCTGCCCTGCAGGTCGACGATCTCCGCGTCGCCGTAGGCTTTGGCTATACTCCCGTCGCCTACAGCCGTGATGTGGCCATCCTCGACGACGATTGCTTCCGCACGGCCCCTCATAGGGTCCATGGTAATGATCCGGCCGTTCGTGAAAACGATGACCGGCTGCACGGTATTAGTTGCTTTACTCATGGTATACCTCCCGTTCACTGCTTTTTCTTGCACCGGAGTCCGCTCTCGCCTTCGGAGGCCATCCCTCGGCCAGCCTATGGAAGTCGATGATAAACTGATCGTAGTCGATCCCTCCGACCTCCAGCGCCAGCCTCCAGCCTGGATCCAGTCCGAACAGGCCGATTGAGAGCGCGACGAGGTAGACTATCAGCTTCTCTGGCTCGAGATCGCACTTGATCGTGCCATCATGCACGCACTCCTCGATGGCTCTGTAGAGCAGACCCAGGTTACGGTCGTGCAGGCCTCTGACCGCTCTAGCGTCGGCGCCGCCGTTCCATGAGATCTGGTCGTAGTCGACGTTGTACAGCAGGCGATAGTAGTCCGGGTACCGTCGGGAGAACTCGATCAGTGCCCGGCCCAGCTTCCGGAGTCTGGACAGGCCGGCGGCTTCGGTTTGAGAGCACTCGGCGTAAGTGGCATGCAGGATGCGCATGCCCCTGAGGACGATCGTCAGGTATAGCGTCTCCTTATCCTGAAAGTACAGGCGGAGAGTAGCAGGGTAGAACCCGGCTTCCCGGGCTACGTCATCCAGGGAGACCGCCCCGTAGTCCCGGGAGGTAAACAGTCTCTCGGCAGCCTCCACGAACTTCTCCCTCACCGGGAACTTGGTGCCGGAGGTCCGGCCTGCCGCTGACATGATCCTTTCACCTCGATCGCTGCATGTTCGCTTATCGCTATACTCACGTGTTCGAACAGAATCTCGCTCGACCACTCTCGATGGGTCCACCGAACCGCCGGGGCTCTACACTTCTCTGACTCTCCCACGTCGCAGGCTACGGGCATGGTCTCGAGCTGTCTGCACTCCTCGCCGAGCTGTAAGCCTGCCGACCGGGCGATTCGGGCGATCTCTGCTCTGGACGCGCCTTCTGGCAGCCTTCCCCATACCGTCACCCCGTGCCTACCGTAGAGGCAGCCGGCGAGCTCCGGAAACGTGTTGTAGCAGAGTGCTTTCAGGTGGGTCAGCACGGGGTAGAAGTCGGCGATCTCCCAGAAGCCGACTCCGGTGGCCAGGACGACCCTGCGGAGGCTGACAGCCTCCCGGGTCGTGTGGATCGCGTGCTGGTACGGCGCCGAAGCGGACGCTTCCGCTTCGGCGGTCAATCTTTCCTGGAACAGCCTCGCCGACTCGGTGAGGCCTTTGCTTCCGGTGCGGCCGTCGTAGTACAGAGGCGATCCCAGCACCAAGACATCGGCCTCTCCGATCTTGCCGCGGAGCCACCTCATGTCGTCCCAGGCCATGCACTTCCCCGGCGTCCTCACTGTACAGTTCAGGTTCCCGCAGCAAGGGAAAATGAGAAGATCGCGGCTGTAGTACAGCTCCACCCCGGCCCCCGCCTGCCTCAGGCCGCCGAGGAAAGGGCCGAGCAGCGAGGCGACGCTCCCGTTTTCTTTTAAGGGACAAGTGTTGATTGCAAGCGCTTTCATGCGACGATCAACTCCTTTTGCATACCACGAACGTGGAACATCTCTTGCCGAGCCCCGGAAACAACCCCGAAGTGTTTTCTCTCGACGGCTGCCACATCGCTTTTGCTAAAGCCGGGTAACCCCGGACGCCGTTGATCGCGAACGGTACCGCCGCCAGGGACACTAAGACATAGTCGGTCCCGAGTACGATCCTCGACGCGCAGGCCAGCATCTGCAGAGAGGTGAATGTATAGGGCGAAGCCGAGCAGTGTCGTAGTAGAACTTCCGCAGGTAGAACTCCAGGTCTTTGGGGATGGCGAGCTGGCCGATCGGAGTGGTCGAGACGGCGAACGCCGCCCGCGCGGTCAGATACTGGACTGTGCCGCCCGCGTGAGCGGGCATAAAGCGCACGTCCGGGTGCTTCCGCGTCGCGCCGTACAGGACCAGGGGGTATGCGGTCCAGATCGTGTCGATGGTGATGCACATCGACGATTTCAGCAACTTCTCGCACGTTCGAGCCTCCGTCGTTAGCCTCGTGGGCTCACTCTTTCTCTCCGCAAGCGAGCCATATCAGGCTGCTCACTTTGCGATTGGCGCGCTTACCGGTGAAGTAGGCCTTATGGAAGTCTTTCTCGGTCATGTTCCGGACCTTTGGGAAGCCCCGGGCCGCGAGGAATTTTTCTACGGGTTACAAGATAATCTTAGGTTATTATGCATACATAAGTTACAAAATAACCATTAGTTATCATGTAACCATTGGTAATTTTTCTATTTAAACGTTTGGTATTGATACACACAGAATAGAGGAACAGTTCAAGCGACAGGATAAAAATCCGATTCAGACAGCATCAACACTGCTATTGAGATTTGAGCGTACGACGAAAGTAAAAACCCCGGCAATTTTCCAGTGGAAAGAAGGGGGTTGATTCTACCGCCTACTTTTCCCCACGCCCCCCTTGTTCATAAACATATGGTTGACATAGTCCCCCAAGTCCCGAGAAAAGTTCAGCTGGTCAATGCCCCGACTATCCATCACCTGCTTCAGATCAGGCCGCATATTAGGAATGCTTTCCAACAGAAGGGTGAACACGACAGCCGCCTCAGCCGGGTCAAGGTCATCCCGGAACGCCCCCTCATCGATGCCAGCTTTGACAGCGTCAGTAGTGATCGAAAAGATCTCCCGATTCAAACCAATGATCTCCTGCACGACCTCCTTATTCACAGTATTGGCCCAAGGGAGCGCTGTGAACTTAATCATGTCCATCGGATAGCTACCGATGTCGCCCAGATTGATCAGGCTGACCAGATCGAACCTCCCTGAGTAGAAGTAGTTATACACCCGATTATAATCAGGATACCGCTTGACAAACGAGAAGTAAGCATGCCCGATCTCCCAGAGCTTCCCCGAGCCGGTGCGAACCTTCGCAGCGTTCCCCTTCACCATACCATTCAAGATACGGACGCCCCGCAGGACAATAGCGAAAAACAACGCCTCCTTGTTCTTGAAATACAGGTACAGCGTGGCCTTGTTAAGCTCGACATCCTTGGCGATATCGTCCATAGAGACGTTGTCATAGCCCCGAGAAAAAAACAATTTTTCAGCGGCATTAATGATGTCATTACGCCGCTGTTCCTTTTCCCGCTCCTTCCTCTCCGCGATCGACACTACCGTCCCCGCCTACAGTCACTGCTGACTCTTTATTAACCAGTAGCTCTGTGATATATAAAAACTTCGTTTTTCGCCGACAGCTATCAAGACCATTAAAAGAAGGCGAGAGAAGGCGGATCAAGCCCCCCCTATACCCGATGATACCTCCGGCTCGACGCCACCCCGTGAAGTATACCACCCAATATGCCGAGGATGAAGCCGATGGCCGCCAACAGCGCCGAAGTTCTGACGCCTGAGATGCCCGTGAGCACATTTAGGCCATGAAGCAACGCCGCGTTGAAACCGGAGAACAGCTCAACGATCCACCCGATGATAAACCCCGCTATCGCGCCGACCACGGCGCCTACCAGTATCCGTACAATCATCCTGAGTCCTCAGCGTAGATCCACTATCTGAGATAATCTACTATTCCCACTCTTTATACAGCCATTGCACGAGCTTCTGACGACTTGAAAGAGAAGTACTCTGAAACAGATGGAACTCTGCCCCGGGAACGCGCGAGAACCCGGAAATTCCGGTTCCAATAGTCAAAGCTCATATTTCCACCCGTCGGTCTTCAGAGTCTTCTTTGCCGTCCTGTAATTAGGCATGATCGACTCCAGCAACATCCAGTACCGGAGAGAGTGGTCTTTGATCTTAACGTGACATACCTCATGGGCGGCCACATAGTTTACCTGGGACAATGGCGCCATAACGATCTTTACATTGAAATTCAGGAGATTTTTGGCAGTGCAACTACCCCATCGCTTCGACTGACACTTCACCTTAAAGTCAGGCGGGACGATGCTAAGCCTCCGAGCATAGATGTTGACAGCCTCACGGAAGACGATTTCAGCCTGAAGTTTGTACCACCTGAAGACCGCATGTTTTACTAACGCTGTATCGGTCGGGTCGGGGACTATGACATTCAGCACCGACTCCCCTAGCGTCACAATTGGGCCGCAGCCCCGCGATATTTTCAGCGAATATTCATGGCCCAGAAAAGGAAACGCCTCGCCATCAACGTATTTTTTGGACGAGTCCCGACAGCCCTGAGCCTCGAACTCCCTGAGCTTCTTCACCACCCAGCCAGCTTTCTGGTGAATGAATTTCCTTGCCTGCGTCTTGCTAGTACGGAGCGGCACAGAGAGCCTGACATCGCCCGATGGATAGACTGTGATGCACGTAGTCCTGCGCCTACTGCTGCGAGCGATGGAAAAATGGATCTGATCTACCCCATACCTGATGCTGTCCGTCTCGATCAAGTAAGGGCCCGCCCTGTTTTTGCTGTTATCATCTATTACCTACTTATCGACTGATAAAGTTCTTAAACATTGTCGATCAACAGGAAACGGTAGAGGCGTTCCTGTGCCATCGATAGAGACACGAATGCTGCTGGCCTGTTTGCTCATCTCACCACTAGTAATAATTTCATACCTGCAGGCCGCTGCACCCCAAGCCGCTGCAGAAGCGAGCAACACCGCCGAGGGGTCGATCAACGGCACCGTCTACGACTCCACACATAACCTAGTCCCTGGCGCGGACGTATACCTGCAAGTTCGAGGCGGCCGGATACTGGAACTCACCTCCACCGACGATAACGCCACATACTCGTTCTCCAACCTCACCCCAGGGAACTACTCGATCATCGTCCAAATAGAGGGATACATGTGGAGCAGAAACCTGAACGTGATAGAGGGAAAGAATAACATTCCCGATATCGTCATGCCTGACTATGTACATTACCCAATAGTCACGCCCCAGCCTACCCAGAAAAATGAGATGCCAACCTCAGCGAGGGGAAACGCCTCAAGGGGAAACGCCTCGCCAACTGAGATGGCTACATCGGTTCCAGCCCAGAAGAACGTGACGTCGAACGGCACCATTAACGGCACCGGTGGCACGATCGCTGCGAGCCAGACCGGGAACGAAACGTCTTATAGTAATACTAGTGCTACGACGAACAATTCAACATCGGGCGCCGGAGGCGGTGGAATCGGCGATATTATAGGTGGCATCATCAATTTCATCAAATCGATCTTTGGCCTGTGAGGTGTCAACTACCACGCCATAGATAGTTGTGGCTTGTAAGAAGTTTGCATTTATAGTTTATGATCAACGAAAAGAAAAGTAAAAGAGGGATGCTTAATCCCTAAGTCCCTCTGTGGTCACTGAGAAGATCGCCTCGCCCTCCGGTAAATTTGGAGAGTCTACGAGCCTCGCGATCCTCTTCTCACCCTTAGACTTTCTCAGGTACAGCCTGAAGGTCGCTGTATGGCCCACGATATGGCCGCCGATAGGCCTCGTGGGATCTCCGAAGAACGCGTCCGGCTTGGCCTGCACCTGGTTCGTCACCACGATGGCGGCGTTGTTGATGTCCCCGAATCTCATGAGATCATGCATGTGTTTGTTGAGCTTCTGCTGACGGTCAGCTAGCGTGCCCCTGCCTACGTACTCGCTCCTAAAGTGGGCGGTGAGCGAGTCCACGATGATTAGCTTGATTGGACGGTCGGAATCCCGCATCTTTTCCGCCAGCTCGGAGGCGCTCTCTACCAGAAGGATCTGGTGGTTAGAATTGTATGCCCTGGCCACGTGGATGTTCCTGAGGAAATCCTCCGGGTCCAAGTCCTCGCCATCCTTTAGCCCTCCGACCATCTGGGTGATACGTTCCGGCCTGAAAGTGTTCTCAGTATCAATCATCACCACGGAGCCTCCCAGCCCACCCTCCTCTGGCGGGAGCTGTGCGTTGACTGCCAACTGGTGGGCTACCTGGGTTTTGCCACTTCCAAACTCGCCGTAGAACTCGGTGATTGACTGGGTTTCGACGCCGCCCCCAAGAAGGTCATCCAGTGCATTGCAGTTGGTCTTAAGTTTCCCGATGGATTTACGTCGCTCGAACACGACCTCCCCGGTTTCGAAGCCGCCAATATTGGAGCACTTCTTGGCCGCTGCTACGATCTTGGAGGCGGTGTTCTCTCCGACCTCCGCTGCAGCTGCCAGCTCTGACGGCGATGCGACAGCGATCGCCTCTATCGATGTATACCCTGCCTCTTTAAGCTTTTCGGCGGTAGCAGGCCCCACGCCAGGTAAATCTTCTACTGTTAGTTTCTCTGCCATTTTCAAACCTCATAGGTGTTGTTAATTAAGTAAAATACGGCCTGTGCATATACAATGTTATTGCAAGCGCAGTGAAAGTATTATGTAAACCGATACCCTTGGACTGTAAATCAATGCAGCGGTAGAATACACCATAAAGACCAGTCGAGCGCCCGTGATCATTATACTTGGCCGACAATCCTACGAATACTTTTCCATCAAAAAGATGCATAAAACAGAGTGAGCAGCGGAATATCACCAAGCCCCAGACCACGATATGCCCGCTACCATCTTAGCCTACGCGATATAGATACAAGGATCTACACTTTTAGTAATCTACACGTTTAGTAATTACCTGTCAGGTAGATCAGGTTTATTTGATGAACGGTCGATGATACAAATAAAACACATTAATCTAAAAAATCCATCTTCTTGTCCGTATTCAGGGTGTGCGAATGAAGTTGCTGAACAAAACACTGATCATCATATTTCTAGTTCTTATAGCGATGATCACGTTGATGTACCTTGCAACGCAAGCGATCCTGATAAACAGCTACAGCACTATAGAGCACCAGGACATGGAGTCGAATATCGGCAATGCCATGGTGACATTGAACTACGATCTGTCGACGATCGATACAATCGCCGTGGATTATGCCTACTGGGACGATACCTACCGGTTCATCGACGAGTCCAATATCACAGACCAGGACCCCTATATTACTTCAAACCTGATCGGGATGACCTTCGAGATGCAGAAGCTAAACCTGATCGTCTATCTAAACTCCGATGATAGAGTCGTGATCGCACGAGCCTATGATCTGGAAAACAATAGTTTCACCCCGATTCCGGACGGGGTTCTGGAACTATCCAAGCCAAACAACCCGCTATCCCGCTCGGCCAGCGACGACGGCACCCATGGAATAGTCATGGTTGAAGGCAAGCCAATGCTGGTGAGCGCGTACCCGATCAAAAACAGTGATGGAGACAGCCCCTCGAAAGGCACACTGATCATGGGCCGGTACCTCGACGATAGCGAGATCAAATCGATCGAAAAGATCTCAGGACGATCGATGGATGTGCTGCCCTATGATAGCGACAGCCTGCCCTCCGACTTCAAGCAGGCTAGAACAGCCCTTCAGGGAAACAGTTCGGTCTATGTGCTGCCCATCAACGATTCGTCCATCTATGGATATACAGCCATAGACGATCTATATGGGCAGCCAGCTATCATCCTCCGAGTTGACAAGCCCCGGACCATCTATATGCAGGGACAGAAAAGCATGTTTTACTATATGCTCTCCATCCTCTTGATGTCCCTGGCCATCAGCAGCGTCATGTTCGCTCTGCTGGAGAAAATGGTAATATCACGCATATCCAGGCTGAGCGACACCGTGCGCCGAGTAAGCGGGAAGGACGGCTGGTCGATCCGGGTGGACGAACATGGGGGCGATGAAGTGGCGCTGCTAGCAGGGACGATCAACCGGACGCTAGACGAACTGGGGATTTCCCAGCAGCTGCTGTTCGAGAGCGAGCAGCAATTCAGGGGCTTGGTGGAGAATATCAGCGACATCGTGTGGGAGATTGGCGACGGATTCGAGATGAGGTACGTCAGCCCCAATGTAAAAACGATCCTGGGCTACTCTCCAGACGAAATGGTAGGCCGGCCGATCTTTGACTTCGCAAAGGGCGGGGAGGAAGGCCGACTCCATGAGTTAAGCTCGTCCTTCGGCCAGGAACCCATAGTCCTGACAATCGAGGCAGTGGACAAATCTGGCGGACTGGTGGACCTGGAGCTGGGCTGTACGAGAATCGTCGACGCCGCGGGCAAGACAACCGGTTTCCACGGGGTAGCTCGAGATATCAGGGAGCGCAAGAGAGTCGAGCGCGCACTACGAGAGGAGGTCGCAGAGCGTAGAAAGGCGGAGGAGCAGATAGTCAGTTCGCTTCGGGAGAAAGAGGTGTTGTTGAAGGAGATCCATCACCGGGTCAAAAACAACCTGCAAGTTATCTCTAGCCTGCTCAGTC
>Ga0187785_10000469_pt1 | contig 15132 bp, 12 predicted proteins | sample 0815_BV2_4_20_MG_FD_132466 | JGI IMG/M metagenome (GOLD analysis project Ga0187785, IMG submission 132466) | Tropical peat soil microbial communities from peatlands in Department of Meta, Colombia - 0815_BV2_4_20_MG | ecosystem: Environmental > Terrestrial > Soil > Wetlands > Peat | place...
ATCCCGCTCATGTCCTGCTCATTGGCGACAGCCCGCGTCGTGACATTGAACCCTGCAGGGATCTTGGCATCAGGACTGTATATGCACGCTATGGAGACTGCTTTTCTCATGATCGGTCTTCCGTAAGAGCAGATTTTACAATTGACGCAATGGGCGAGTTACTCACGATTCTCTGCTCCTTAACCGGATAACACAGCTGAAGGACAGCCTGATTATTACCCGCAACGGTGGTTTTTCAGTGGGCGCGATCCGGTTTTCCCTGCAAATACTCCCGCTCTTTTTCCGGTCAGCGGGTCGTTACCACCGCAACCTTAAAAAAAGCAACTGATAACAGTACTCCTATGTTTGTTCCTACCAGGATCTTTTTCACCAAAGGAGTCGGCGTCCATAAGGACCGGCTGGCATCTTTTGAACTTGCACTGAGAAAGGCCGGTATTGAAAAATGCAACCTTGTTTACGTCTCGAGTATATTTCCCCCGAAGTGCAAGCAGATATCGAGGACGGAGGGGCTGAAATGCCTTCAGCCGGGTGGAATAACCTATTGCGTCATGGCCCGGAATGAGACCAATGAACCCAACCGCCTGGTTTCCTCCGCCATCGGACTGGCGATGCCCAGCGCTCCGGAAGAATACGGGTACCTCTCCGAACATCATGCATATGGCGAAACGGAGAAAAAGACCGGTGACTATGCAGAGGATCTCGCGGCAACCATGCTCGCTACGACTCTTGGCATCGAATTCGATGAACAGACCGCATGGTCGGAGCGTGAACAGACGTACAAAGCCAGTGGCAAGATAATCAAGACCAAGAACGTCTGCCAGTCCGCGGAAGGGGACAAGAACGGGCTCTGGACCACGACAATCGCAGTAGCAGTTTTTCTCTGATTACTTTTGAAAAGATTCTTCAACGGCCCGATTCGCGATATCGTCCCAACTTTGTATATTTCCGAACGAAGGGAGGTTTGCGAAGCTACCCGCTTTTCTGTTGCTGTGCCAGTCGCCGTATCGTCTCCGCAAGATTTCGCACGGCAGTCCTTGCCGGGCTGTCAAAGGAGACCAGGGATACCGGTGATGCCCCAAGGTCTGCATTCATAACAGCATCATCTTCCGGTATCACTGCAATAGGTACTTGGGCGCCGGGATCTGTCGGGAAAGGTACGGATTTGACCTGGTTGATCACTACCTGAATCTTATCGCGTTCGAGACCGATCTGCAACGCAATATCCCGGATACGTGCGATCGTGCGAAGACTGCGAGCACCCGGATCGCTTACGATCAGGAGAAGATCCGGTTTTCCGATCGTTCCACGGGCGATATGTTCCATTCCAGCTTCCGTATCAATAACAATAAAATGGTAGTCGCGTTCGAGCTCCTGCATGCATTCCGAAAGCAGGTCGTTGGCGAAACAATAACATCCGCTTCCTTCAGGTCTTCCCATTGCTACGAGATCAAACCCGTCAGACTCGATAAGTGCCTGCCGGAAACGAAAACGTACATAATCATGACGATTCATACCGGGAGGGATATGCCGTGTAAAAGCCTCCTCCCGCATACTTCCGAGAGTTTCATGCACTGAAACCCCGAGCGCCTCATGAAGATTCGCATTGGGATCTGCGTCAACGGCTAAGATCGGCGCTTCCCCAAGATCGATAAGGGAGCGGATCAGGAGCGAGCTGAGGGTCGTCTTTCCCGTCCCTCCCTTACCGGAGAGAGCGATCGTGAATGGACGCGATGCTGTCATTGCTCAGATCCGGTTAGCTGCAAGATCTTTCGCGAAATAGAGGATGCAGCACCCATAATTGCAAGGGATCCTGCACGATCGGCAAAACGGATCCCGCAGCTCGGAGTGAGCATGGATTGGGCATCGAACAGTTTCACAGACATCCGGCTGCATAAGATCGTCCGGATTGCACAATACTTCTCAAAGAGCGATTCCGGGCTTTCTGTCACAAATACTCGCATATCCGACGGGACGATCCCCCATGCTACCACCCCTCCCCGTTCCATGTAGGAAATAACGGCATCGGAGTATAAGAGAAACTCCCTGGCTGTGGTGTACGCGTCGATCGAGACGACCGAAGGATTCAGACTCAAAACGAATTCCCAGTCAGTATTAGAACAGCAGTGAATCCCCAGGCCTCCTTCAACCATCGAAGAGATGTCCTTCCAGCCTGAAAGGACGGTTTCCCGATCAACCGGGACAACGGATGATCCCAGTGAGGCGAGATAGGGTTCATTGAGAACGACAAGCGTTTCAGGAACACCGGTCTTCTTTTGCATCTCGTTCTCACACCAGCGTGCCTTGAGGGCTATCATCTTTGACAGGACATCGGCGATCTGCGAATCGTAATAGATAGGTCGCTTGTCTGCATCCACGACCTGCATGCCGAACGTCACTGGTCCGGTCACCTGGCATTTCAGGACCTTTGCCCGCGGAAATGTTCGGTTCATCATTTCAAGAAATGCGGAAGCATATTCTCTGTGAAGCCCGTAATCGGCAAAATTTCCTTCCACGTAATCCAGATAGATCTTTTCCATCGCGGCAGTCTGATCATGGGAGCTGTCAAAGAGAAGGCGGTCATTCCTGATGATTCGGCCGGGTAACTGTTCCGAGTCGTTGAAGACGATACTCTCCAGCTGGCTCCTGTCAGGAAGTGTTGGTATGTAAGGGAATTCCGGAAAGATGGCAAGAACATCCGAACAGGCTTGCACCGGATCCGTGTGCGGCAGGGCTCCGATACCCGTTGCGAGCGAATGGGGCGGGGGGATCATTCTGGACAAGATCAGTCCCTCCGGATCCTGCAGGCATCGAGCATCTTCTGTACCTGTGGGAAGAGGGTCAGGTCGGTATGAGGAAGGAATGAGCTTGAGGTGTATTCATCCATAAATGAAGACTCTGCGTTAAGCTCGATATACGCGATTTTATAGGCAATCTCGTCGAGTGTTTTTCGTGCTCTTCGGTTGACGAGTGCTATGTTCGCACCAGCCACAGCACCATTCCCCACATTCCTGATCTGTTCGAACCCGATCTCGGGGATGAGACCAATCGTTGTGGCATTTTTCTTGTCCAGGTAATTACCAAACGCTCCGGCAAAGTAGATGGTTGCGATCTCCCGACGGGTAACACCAGCCTGCTTCATCAGGGTAACACAGGCTGCATGAATGGACGCCTTGCTCATGATCAGATTCTTGATGTCGTGTTCAGTGACGACGATATCCTTCCCGATTTCGGTCTCTTTTGCCCACGCGATCACAAATTCAGGGACATTACCCGAAAGCCTGATTCTCGGATTGCTGATACCGGTATTGATTCTGCCGGTGCGGTCAATAACACAGGTGCTGAGCAGCTCCGCAAGCAGATCGATGAGGCCGGATCCGCATATCCCCCGGGGTTTGACGCCGTTGATGGTACTGTATTTCGGGTTCAGGGTATCGGGATCGATCCTGAGTTTTTCGATAGCCCCCGGATTTGCCCTCATGCCATAGAGTACTTCCCCTCCTTCCAGGGCCGGCCCCGCTGCGCCGGCACAGGAAAACATCCATTCCCGGTTTCCGAGCACGACTTCGAAGTTGGTGCCGATATCGATCAGCAAGGAGATCTCTTCCCGTTCGGCCATACCACAGGAAAGAATATCGGCAATGATGTCCCCGCCGATAAAATCACTAACCGCAGGAAATACGAAAAGCCCGCCATTCGGGTTGCAGGTAATACCAATCCTTCCTGCCGCAACTGAAAGGGCCCGCCTGACAACAGGCACATACGGTTCAGCAATCATGTAAGCAGGATCGATACCGAGGAGCATATGAGTCATCACCGTATTTCCTGCCACAACCACCTCGTAAATATCTTCCCGGTCAATTCCTGCGGTATTGGACGCTGTGGTCAGAGCCTGGTTAATGCTCTCAGTTGCAAGGGCCTGGAGTCTGGTAAGCCCGTTCTTCCGGGCGTAATTCACCCTGGCAAGAATATCCTCTCCGCAGCTGATCTGTTTATTGTAATTGGAAGCCACACTGACAATTTTTCCAGTTACCAGGTCCCAGAGATACGCTACCACGGTTGTCGATCCCAGATCCACCGCAGCTCCATATACCCGTGTTGATGTATCATTTTCCTGGAGATCGATCAAGCGGTAGCCTCCCGGGACAAGGGCTATTGTCCCCGTCACTTTCCATTCGCTGTGACGAAGGATCCCGGGAATTTCCCGGAGTACTTCCAGGGGTGCATACATTTTTTCAGCAACAGGTCCCCCCCCTTTCTGGATCCCCCATAACAGTCGCGAAAGATCGGGCGACGGATCGGCAAGGGATGGTGGCTGGAGTTCCACATAATATTTTTTTACCGACGGGCGGAGTTCTATTGGCTTGTCTGCGCCGTCAACAAGAATCTTCTGCTCCTGAATAAGCGTGTTCTCGGGAATGATTACGTGAAGATCTCCCTGGACAAGCGTCTCACAGGCAAGGCAAGCTCCCCGGGCGAGTTCTGCTTCAGTGAAAAACCGTCCGTATTTCTGACGATCAAATTCGGTCTTCCCGGATTGTATGAAAACGACACACTTACCGCATTTGCCCTGTCCGCCACAGACGACGTTCATATTGAGGCCGGAACGCTGGGCGGCATCGAGAATAGTCGTGCCCCGTTCCACCTCGATCTTGCGATAACTTGGAAGAAAGGTTACCGTTCGCATTGGCATGAATCCTTATCACTACTTGGGGTATCAGAGGGAAATATTCTGCGGTGGGAATCGTGTATCGTTAGTCAGGCAGGTGGGATCTTCCATCTGCTCCGCGAACTGCGAATCACTGATACAGCGTGAAAGAAAAAAGATTAACAGCCACCCGCAGCATTGGTCGCGGCGACAGCCGATAATGTCGTGTTGCAGGAAGCGGGTTGGGTATTGTAGCTGTTACAGATCGCCTCTTTATATCCTTCCGGCGTCCGCGGGCCGGTGTATTCAACCCCGTTAATAACCAGGGTCGGTGATCCGGTGACTCCATAGGTCGCAGATTCCTGTTCATCTGCTTTCAGCAGGCTGATCCCGTTGCCTGAAAAAGCACAGGACTCCGTCGACTGCAGGTCGATACCCAGGGATGCGGTTATATTTTTCCGGCAGGTGTCAAGGACGGATGCGTTCTGCCATGATGGATAACACCTGTCATTGAACACCTTAAGATAATCCCAGAACTTTGAAGGATCCGCCTTCATAATACAAAGCTGCCTCAAATCTTCTTTCGCTTCAAGAGGGCCATGCAATGAGACGATATCGTTCAGGGTGGACCCGTTGCTCATGGTGATATAACGAACATGGAAATCGGCAGTCGTTCCGAGAAGGTCAAGAACAGGTCTGATTACGGTTTCTGCCTGGGTTCCGTACGGGCAGAATGACATGACAAAGAGTTCCACATCTGGCCTCGAAGTCTTCTTCGGGGGTTGAGCCGGAGCTGCTTTTTCCGGTGCAGCATTCATGTCAATAGAATTAGTAAAAAGCAGGGTACAATCCCTGGTTGCATAAATAGTAATGGTCTGGGACTGGTACCTGCTCTGTATGGCATAAAGGCCCCTGGTCTCATTTACGGAAATGAGAGAAGCAGAGGTTCCCTGCTGGACCAGGTTGCCGTTTATGTAGGTCATCACCTTTTCACCGCAGGTTGCCGCAGGAACGATTGTTGTAGTGCCCGGGTTGATACTGATAAACAGGAATACGACAAGAAGAATAACGATCCCCGTTATTATTGCCACGGTGGCTGTACCGAACAGGTTTGTTTTATCTTTCTCCGGTTTTATGGTATTTTGCATAAAGATCCCGGATTGATATTTCAGAAGGGCAGAATAAAAAAGATCGTTTTGGTTCCCTAAAAGGAAACCTCATTCTTTGGGAGCGTATTTTTTCCATTCCTCGTGTAAGAAATCTCCGATCTCAGCCGCATCACGGGGTCCCACGAGGACTTTCCAACCCGTTGCCTCTTCGATCCTTCCTGACAGTGGTGACGCATAACCGGGTATAATCAGCAGGTGGTGAGCAACTTCTTCTCCCACGCCGAATTTTTTCAGGGAATCCCGCACGAGAATCTCACTGAGTTTCCCCGCAGCAACTGCAGTCAGGACGGATAGGCCTTCAGTATCCACAATAAGCATGTAGCAGGGAATCCGGCTCGATTCAAGGTATCCCTGGAGAGTAAAGAAGGTGAGAGAGAAGTTCACCGTCATAAGGACCGGTGAATTCTTATCCGGATTCCCGACCCTGTATAACCCGGGATTCATCTGGATCGGTTTTTGAGGATCGGTATAAATGTTCTGCCGGAGGGTAAGGGCAGCTTTTGCTGAACCTGGTGAAAGTGGAGAAGTAACGATGACCGATGCATATTTTACGATACTCAGGGCAATCATGGCATCCTCGAGGGCATTTCCTGAGGTGTTTATAAACACCGGATATCCAAGATCAGGCGCTGAACGTGAGATTGCAAGCTGCCGGATTGCTGTTGAACTGATGAGGAAATCATTCAGTGAGGAAGGGGAGGGATCTATCACGAGATCCTGAATTCCTTCAGCTGAACATTTTTTTATCAGATCTTCAAGCAGCACGAGACCAGTAGCCTTCACCACCAGAGGGCAGCCGTGCTGTTTTGCAAGGGAACACATTTCTTTATAATTTGCAAGGGTGGCGGCATGGATTAGAGGACGGTAGGTTCCGCAATGAATAAGGGCCGCGGAGAGGGAAGACACTTCCAGAGAGATGAGAACAAGGGGGAGATCTGCAACGTTCTCGATCAACTCGACTGCCTTGGCAAATGTCTCGGACGAACCACTTGCATTTTCGACAGCTATGCCGTTGAATTGCAAGTTTGAACCTACCCTGACGAAGGATTCTGTTTTCACCCGTTTCGTAATGGCCACGATCTCCTCCGGGCTCTGGTTATCGAGGACTTTGAAGAGGATCCCGGGGGGGTGATAAAATGTTTTCTCGTGACGGTAAAGCACGAATTCTTCGCCGACAGAAAACGAGCGTTCTCCCACCCCGATCTTCACGAGTCGTATCGGCGGGCGGGTGGTAGCACCAAGAATATTTTTTGCCTGATCATCGAGATAGGGGCAGAGATCGATATCCGCTTTTCCGCCGGCCAGTTTCATCGCGAAAGTTAGACAGGTCGGATCCCCGCATTCCTTGCAGTTCTTTTTCGGGAGAAGTTTATAGATATCGAGGGCTTTCAGGGCCATGTTATTTCACCATCCCATTCTCACTCGGTAACTTCATGCTTGAAAAAGCCTGCCGTAGCATCGGGATCGTTTTCGGATGCCGTACGCAGATGATCTCGGCACCCGCTACAGCAGCTGCTATTCCGGTATAAAACTCCCATCGGACTGCCGTCTCGTCCTGCAGAGCCGGATCCGTTTCTCTTACTTCTTTCACCGTCAGGGAATCGATGGCCGAACAAATCATGGGCATTGCCAGATCCGTATCTCCTTTAAGGGCAGAGAAACGGATTCGTTCCATAGCGGAGTAAGAGTACTCAAATCCGTAACCCAGCGCCCCGGTGTAAGGATCAATGATGATATGATCCCGCTGGATCCCGATCTCGCGAAGAAGAATGTTCAGCTGTTTTGCAAGGTTGACGTCAATCGGGGATTGTGCAATAAGGGCATGATTATAGGCAAGGGCCGCTGCAGCAATACTGCGGTACCGGCCTGCTTCCGCAGTGCCGAGGACCAGACGTTCTCCCTCCCCCGCCTCACCGCATTTCTGGAACACTTCGCTGTCAATTTTCGGTTCATTGCTCCCTTCAATGATGAGAGGGAGACCGGTGACCGAAAGCACTTCCTGCACCGTCTTTGATACTGAAGAAATATCAGAGAAATTTCTCTGGCGGGTGCTCGTGAGGTACAACCGTATCAGGTCTGCGCCATAAGTACTGTCTGCCTGCTTTGCCCATTCCCCTACATTGTTCGTGATGTCACCACAGTAATTCCTGATAATCGGCGACCAGTACTGTGGATTGTCGCAGAGTTCAAACGCGATCAGCGGCGATGGTGCAGGGGGGTTGCCTTCGAGAAACGGGAGGGTCGTGCCTCCACCGATTTGGTATGATATCCTTCGGGATCCACCGTCGGATTTTGTTGCTCCCAAAACCACTCCGCCGATCGATCCGGTCCAGTCGAAATGAAGATCGAGTCCCATGGTTCACCATCACACGAGGGGTTTCATTTTCAGAGCGGGGTGGTTCACCCGTTCAAGAAAGGCCATCAGATCTTCGATCGTCGTTGCACTGGTTTCATCGGCGATCTTGTCAAAGAAATCATGAAGTCCCATTTCATTCAGTTTTGGAACGAGCCTGGGCTTCAGTTCCTCTTTGAGCTGGGAGGGGAGCCAGACAAGGCGCTGGATCCCGCCTTCTCCCTGAAGGAAACGATCGGACAGGATATAATTCTTGGAAATCCCCGCAAATCCCGGTGTCTGTGCCCCGCCTCCAATCGTCCCTGCGAGTGTTGAAAAGGACATTCCCGAGGGAGTGATACCCTTAAACTCCCGGTTCACGACCATGATCCCATTTACCTCAGGAAGCATGAGGGCGATTGCCTCGAAACAGCCACAGCAGGTCATGGGATATTCCATAACCGAATAGAGGGAACACCGGTCGATCTCCCCGTGGCTTGCCCGCTTGATAAACCGGTTCACTCCTTCGAATTCCCCGTTCTGGGCATTGATTACCGCCCCCTTTTCCACGGGCTGGTTCGCACCGGACGGGGACATTTCATAGGCAATTTTACCGTCAAGCCAGCTGATGGCGCCGCAAAGGGCCGGACGTTCCGGCGTAATGATGCAGACATGGTTGGGTGCAAATGTCTGGCAGAGGGTGCAGGAATAATACGTGTTGACTTCGTTATCCCTCATTCCTTTGATGCGGGCGTCCCGTTCTTCATATATCTTCTCTGCATCTTTCCGGGCATCCGTTACCCTGTCCGGATCCGTGATCAGAGTGACCTGAACAGCGTCCAGTAACTGGGGGAAATCCATCCTGAACTTGCTTGCAAGAAGTTTGCCGATATGTTCGATCCTGACCCCTTTTGCGACGACTTCTTTCGAGAGCCTGACCCAGATCAGGTCACGCTGGGCTACGTGCCACGAGCCTTCCCCATAATTCACGAAGTTATGGATCCTTCGTTCAAGGACCGGTTCATAGTCCTTTTTCATGTTTTTTCCGGCAACATCGATGATGATACCAAGAGGGTTGGCTGAACCTTCCTTCATCGAATCGATTTCAGGACCGATGACGGTGACCTGACCATCGCTTACTTCACCGGCCGGTCGCATGCGGAGGATCTCAAAAGCTGTTGAGCGCCCCCCGCCGAATTCCACGTACATCTCTTCTTTCCTGATACTTTTTCCTTCGAAGGCAGGAGAACAACCCATCGGTATCGGGATAGCAGTAACATTGACTTTTATTCCCTTCGCTTCCATTCCCTGCCGCACCACTTCTTCGGATGAAGCGGAAATCCATGCACCACCGGTATAATCTCCTAGCGTAAGGATCGGGAATCCCAGCACCCGCATACCATCCACAAACGCAATCTCTTCGTCGGTCAATCCGCCGAAGACGATGACGATCGCTTTTGCCCGTTCTGCCGCGTACGTGAGGAGGCGATGGGTATCGCCGGGGGTAACTCCTCCGAACATCATCGCCACACGAGCGATAATGTCGACGAAATGGACACCATAGGAAGGTGATGAGCCGAGAGGAATAAGGCGGTAATCAAGTCCCAGTTTTACTCCCGCATCGGATAACGAAGGTACAACTGTTCCCGCAAGGAACGTGAGCATGTATTTTTCCTGGAGTTCCCGACAAATAGCAGCGGCGGTACCAGAACTCGAAGGGGAGCCTACAACAAGGGCAAGGCCAAGGATACTCCCGTCAACGAGCGAGTAGCCAAGCTTCCGGATAACAGTATCCCCAATGAATCCGGTATAAGGGGCCGGTTCTTTCCCGGATGTTGCGGTCTTCTCAGCGAGAAGACATTCCGAAGCGACAATCGGGTTATTGTTCATCTTTGCAAAAACTTCTTCGGCAGTCACCCGATCGTGGACATCAATACCGGTTAAAGCAAAAGATATCGGAAGATGATAGGCTGTTTCCTCATAGGTAAAGGACATTTTCAGAGCATGGACCGCTTCTTTCAACCGTTCCTCTCCGCGTTTTTGTGCCAGCTCAACGTCGTTCATTTATTTCCCCTATACCTTCTGGTTACCCTGTAAAATAGATATACTTTCGTTATAAGGTAAGAGGTTATGCATTCGTTACAGGGTTATTTTACCAAAAAAACGATGAATAACAAAAATATATCACACTGGACTTGCAAATCCTGTGAAGTGAGATCACCCATGGCGGTATTATGGAAAAACGGAATTCTCTTATGGGCGCTGGCCGCGGGGCTGGCAATGCTGATCTTTCTGCCCGGAGCGGCAGCGGGTGGAACAATTTCAGTAGCATACCGGGGATCAGGCGGAAGTTATATCGGGGATACTATAATCTTTGACGGGATAAACACGATCGGAAATACGACACTCTTAAAAATTACCGGTCCGGGTCTCCCGGAAGAAGGTCTTCCCCCTTACAATCTCAATGGTGCTCCGGGTTCCGGAAACACCGCTGAAGTCAACCCTGATGGCACCTGGAAATTTGTCTGGTACACTTCCAGCATCGAGGGAATTGAAAAAATGCAAACGGGAAGATATTTCCTGAAAGCGAGCAGCCTGTATGGCAATGGAGAAACAACATCCACATCCGTCCTTATGAAAAAGCCTGAGTTTTATATTGCTGCAACCCCGAATCCGGTAACAGCGGGAAATTACGTTCAGCTGACGGGGGTTGCTGAACACAGCAGTGACTCCGCAAAGATCCAGGTTGCCAATTCTTCCGGTACTGTTCTTCATGCATTTACCTCCCCGGTCAGTTCATCCGGATACCTGAGTTATGGTTTTCACGTGGATATGCCCCCCGGAAAATACACTATTACCGTAACGGATCCGGCATGGAGTTCTCCTTACGTGACATCACTTTCTGTAATTCAATCACCGGAAGCAACAACGACGAACGCCATTGTGGATCAGTCCGTCGTGCAAACCACCAATGAAACCCTTCCGAAAGTTCCTTCCACCACTTCCATTCCCCTGAAACCAACGCGGACACCTCTTTCGGAATTACTGGTTATCGGTTCAATCCTGATTGCGGGGATAGTGATGTTATCAGGGAGAGAAAAATCCTGAACAGACATCTGCAGCGTCAACCCCGCAAAAGATCTCATAAAGGTCCCTGTCACAGCATAAGGTGAAATATTCCATGAAGAAATTTTCCTTTATTGCACGCATGCCTGATACCCCGGGTTCCCTCCACCGGGCTGCAGAAATTATAAAAAAATATGATGGAAACATTAACCGTATACAATTTGATCGCCGTATCGATCCCGGAACCGTCTTCTATGAGGTTACCGCCTCTGATAGTGCATATCGAAAAATAACCCATGATCTTGCACAGATTGGTTTTCTGCAGACTTCACTAAAACCACTCGATTTTCTGAAATTCGCAGTGTATCTTCCGCATCAGCCCGGAGCTCTCTATGAATTCCTGAACTACACTACTTCGGCCGGTGCGAATATCGCTTTCATCGATTTCGATGATAAAGGACGGCATCCGGATCGACTCACAGTCAGTCTCAATCTCGAACAGAATCAGGTGGTCGAGAGCCTCCTCGATCAACTGAAATCCCGGTACCGTCTCGAGATTCTTGAATATGATACATCGGGAAAACACCTCGATGACACGGTTTTTTATGTCCGCTATGCCCAGGAAGTCAGGGAACTCATCGGGGAATCTGAAGATGCCTTCCTGCTTTCATTTCTTGCAGACACCAATCATATTGCCCAGGAACTGATGGATCGCGGGTGTGAGCCCCGGCAGGTATTCGAAAGCGTACTCAAAACCGGGCGTTCCCTGAATGCGACTACACGCGATCATTTCTATGCGGATGTTCAGGCAATCAGGGTCACAGACCAGGTCAGCCTGTTCTGTTTCCAGTTACCGTGTGGGGGAAATATTTTTCTGCTTCGGAGCCCCGGCGAAACGACCATGATCGATACCGGGTACGGGATTTATCATCCCGATGTCATGCTCATGTTATCGCGGTTCGATCCTGGAGATGTCCGCAGAATTTCCCGGATCATCGTCACTCACGCCGATGCAGACCACTGCGGTGCGGCAGGATTTTTCAACGCCCCTTCCCTGTTGCATCGGGGAACCCATGACATTATCAGGACAAATAACCGGGCTTATGGCTCGAGAAATGAACACTCTGTCCTCGAAGCATTCTATACTAAGATGATCAACCTCTTCTCCAACTTCAATCCGCCTTCCGAACAGCAGTGTTTTACTAACAATGGATATACGAAAAGGGGAATTTTCCCGGTAATCGACCGGATCACCGTCGGGGATGTGGAACTCGAAGTTCTTGACGGGCTTGGGGGTCATACTCATGGGCAGATCTTTCTCTATTCCCGGAATCAGGGAATCCTTTTCACCGCAGATAGTGTCATCAATTTCTCAAGCCTGACAAAGGAACGGGCTGATTACAGTTCTCTCGCTGCATTTCTGGTTACCTCGGTAAATGTCGACAGTGCACTGGCAAGGAAGGAACGGGAAGCACTCCTGGAGCTGGTAAAAGAAACCGACGAGGAACTGATGAAAATGAACGGGAAGTGTCTTATCTGCGGGGGTCACGGGGCCATATCAGTACTGGAGAATGGTAAACTGGTCCCTTATGGACATATTGAACGATACAGACATGAAGCCTGCTAACCAGCACAATTTTTTATCGGCGAGATTCGGATTCATAATTTGTTACGATAATTTCTTCAGTGCCAGTTCTCCGGTTCCCATCACAGTTGATGAACCTCTTAGCCGACGTAGTATGGATGGTAAAATCCTCATATAGTTCTTCAATCTCTTCTGTTTTCGAGTTGCTCAGCATAACCCGAACCCCTTTCTTCGTAAGGTTTCGGAATACCCTCGATAAACGGATCTGGTCAGTAAAAGTGAAACCTTTCGGATTATAATCGGTAAAACGAGCAGTTTTTGATACGGGCTGATAGGGTGGATCGAAATAGACAAAATCGCCTTTCTTTGCAGATCGAACTGCTTTTCCGAAATCCACGTTCATTATAGTCACATTTTCGAGCATCCTGCTGAATGCCATAACAGAGAGAACGGAAGGAAGGCTTAATTTTGCGTGGTGTCCGAAGGGGACATTGAACATGCCTTTTTTGTTCATCCGCCAAAGGCCGTTATATCCATGCTTATTCAGGTATATAAGGAGGGCCGCACGTTCCGTACAATTGCCCTTCTTTCCAATGATATCATTGAATTCCGCTTTAAGTTTGCTGAAAACCCGTTCGTTATTTTCAAGTCTTTCATTCGCCAGAGCGCCAACCAGGCATTCAGGTCGGTTCTTCACAACCCGGTAGAGGTTGATCAACTCTCCATTCAGATCAGAGATGACAGCTTTCGTTATCCTTCCCTCGTTCTGAAGGTGAACAAGGAGAGCAGCTCCACCAATAAAAGGCTCGTAATATGTGTCCCATTCTCCAGGCAGATGCTTGTTCAGGACAGGAATAAGTTGTCGTTTTCCCCCTGCCCATTTTATCAAGGGTGAAATCACTGTGTATTCATTTAATAGATATGCCATAAAGATCTATCCCTGGCTCTCATCAGATTTTTAAAAAAAAAATAAGCCTGCGAAATTCTCTTCTACTTTGTCGATACATCATTTGTGCGAGAAGCATGAAAAGCCAAAGGGTACAGGATATGATGCGGCTGATGGCATCAAAAATCCGGGCGATTGCAAATACCATTTCAGATGATGATGCAGAAAAATTCATCGCGGAGCTGCTGAATGCTAAACGTGTCTACGTGGCCGGGGCAGGACGATCCGGCCTTGTCGCCAAAGCGTTTGCCATGCGACTCATGCATCTCGGCCTGAAGGCTTACGTCGTAGGAGAGACCATCACACCGGCATTGAATAAAGGCGATGTGATGGTCATTTTCTCAGGATCAGGGCGGACGAAGACGGTGGCGGATCTCGCAGAAACCGCAAAAGAGATCGGTGGCAGGATATGCCTTATTACATCCAATGCGGATTCGAGGATCGGGAAAATTGCCGATTCTGTCGTGATCATCGAACATCAGAGGGATGACGTTGAGAACGATGCTCTTGAATTCGAGATCCGGCAGATGATGGGAGATCACAAGTCATTTGCCCCTCTCGGGACCCTGTTCGAGACGGCTTCGATGATCTTTGCCGACGCGGTAATTTCACGGATGATGGAGATCACCAAAACGGACGAAATCGCCCTGAAAAACCGCCATACTAATATTGAATAACGAAAGAAAGCAGGTAATGATTATGATATTTGCCGATCGGTTAAAGGGGATTGAAATATCAGGAATCCGCCGGATATTCGAGGCAGCAGGCCCTGGTTCAATAAACCTGGGTCTCGGACAGCCGGACTTCGATACTCCGCAACATATCAAAGATGCAGCCGTAAAAGCGATCAATGAAGGGAAGACTGGATACACAGCAAACGCCGGGATCCCGGAACTCCGAAGTGCTGTCTGCAAGAAATTCAAACGGGAGAACCACGTGTCCTACTCGCCAGAACAGGTTCTCGTTACCGCCGGCGCGAGCGAAGCTCTCCATATTGTCATGCAGGCCCTTGTTAATAACGGAGATCGTGTTCTTTGTCCCGATCCCGGGTTCGTATCGTACGCTTCCCTTGCGGCAATAGCAGGCGGGAAAGCGATCAGTGTCCCGCTAACCCGGGATCTTCACGTTGATATCGAAGAAGCAAAAAGCCTGATGGACGGAGCGAAAATCTTTGTCCTGAATTCGCCGGGGAATCCTACGGGCGCCGTCGAGGACAAGGAATCGATACGGTCCATTGTTGAATATGCAGATGATGCCGGGGTGACCGTGGTTTCTGACGAGGTGTACGAGCATTTTATTTACCATAAAAAGCACTGGAGTGCAGCACAATTCGGGGAAAATGTTATCAGCATCAATGCAACGAGCAAGACCTACGCGATGACCGGTTGG
>Ga0187785_10000470_pt1 | contig 15116 bp, 15 predicted proteins | sample 0815_BV2_4_20_MG_FD_132466 | JGI IMG/M metagenome (GOLD analysis project Ga0187785, IMG submission 132466) | Tropical peat soil microbial communities from peatlands in Department of Meta, Colombia - 0815_BV2_4_20_MG | ecosystem: Environmental > Terrestrial > Soil > Wetlands > Peat | place...
CTCCTGGCCCTTTTCGAAAAGGGCGGACACCTGGCTCTTGGCTCCCGCTCCGAAACTGAGCAATCCCAAAAAAAGCACGCAGAGAAATGCTATTTTGACTATGTTCATGGGTGAATTACAGGCACATATGCATGCTCGGCCAGGACGAATTTAATCACCTCGCGTCCGCAGAGTAAAGCCAAAAGTTCCGATCCGTAATTTCAGTCACTCCAGGGAAGTGTCTGACCTCTGTCAGTGCGAGGAGTGAAACGACGAAGCAATCTGTATACTTAAGAGCAAAGATCGCTTCGCTTCCAACGGAAGCCGCATGCCCATCCGTAACCGGGCGAACACTCTTGTCGGCAGGCCTATTTCTTTCGAGTGCTTCTAAACCAGGCGACGATCTCTTCAATCTCGGAAAGCTCCCGACCGGTGAATTTTCTGATGAGACCCAAAATTTGCTGAGACAACCAGAATCTTTCCTCTTTTTGCGCAGTGTCTGCAAGGCTCAAGAATTCCTGCAACAAATTCACCGTGATTCTGAGTTGGTCGAGAATGGAATCGGCCACCACCGAGTCCAGTTTGCGTTGTTGGACTTCAAGTATGGTAATTACTTTTGCCGCATCCATTGACGGGTTGCCGTCAAGAGCAGCGCCGCTTCTTATCAATGCGGCTGCATGATTTTTCGGCAACAGGTATCCCCTGTGCAGCTCCACTGCCTGAAGATCGGGATAGATGCGGGGAATCTGCACCCCGGTTCGCACATCGAAGAATTCCGCTGCTCGATCTTCCAGGAGTTCCCTGGTTCCCTCCGGAACGCGCACGAGGATTGTCGCTTCTCTTATCAGGATATGATCGTACTCGCCCTTGTTCATGGACACATCATATCACGCGTCCCCCGGATTCCATACGACGCCGACCCTGCTCACGGACATGACAATTAGGGAGTTTTGACGGAGATATCCCGGAGGCGCTCGTCCGGGACTGCGAAGGAGACAAAAATCTTCGGGCCTCGTTCGTTGCAAGGGCTCGGGAGCACGCGCACATACATGCATATAGGGATTCTCAAAAGTAGTGTCGGTTTTGATTACGCGAAAAGATTCGAAGACTGTCATTGCGAGGGCGAAGCCCGAAGCAATCTCCAATTAACCGATACAGAGATTGCTTCGTCGTTCCACTCCTCGCAATGACATAATTGGATCGTTCGAATGTGGGCGAGAGTCATGAACGAATCCGACAGAACCTGCGAGAACTGCTATAACATTTAACTGGTATTTCGAAACAATATTTGTTTGCGTCCAATTATTCAGCCCACTGGACTGAGAAAGTAATTGACGGGACTTGACTTTACCACAAAATATGCATTACTGTTCATGCGAAAAAGATTCCCAGCTTACATCGGTAGTACCATCCTGGCAGCCGTGATTTCGGCAGGATGAACGGCAGCAGCAACCGATATCGGCTCACGAGGATCCGTCCGTGTCAGGTCGGCTGAATCATGAACGGGCAGAACCTTGCTGAATGAACAGGCCGTCCAGGGGGGCCACGTTTTGAGTGGCTGGTTGACGGGCTCTGTCGAACTGTATTGCGAATCGCGCGATCCGCGTGTACATTGGTGAGACTTCATCCGATCCAAGGAGAATGTCTATGGCCGGGATTTTCAGGTTTTTAAGAAGTTTTGGTAAAGAAAAACTCAACAATGTAGGGCAGAGCATCACCCAGAAAATTGTGGCGTGGGATCCGGAAACCGCGTCCCAAGCAGAAATCGAAGACATGATCCGGGAACTCGACAAGATCACAATTGAAGCGGGCAAAGCGAAAGCGGACTACGATAGAGAGCAGGCCGAGGCAGACGCGGCGAACAAGAATTATGACAAATATGTGGCCGCCGCCGAACTACTCAATAAACAGCTCCAGGAGGCCCAGACCGGCGGCGATCAGGCAAAGGCGAGCGGCATTTCGGCAAGTCTGGACAAACTCCTGCACGAACTGGAGCAGATGCAGCCCGAAGTGGACCGAGAAGTGAGGGAGGCCGGAGAAGCAAAGGCGTATTACGAAGAAATCCGAAGCCTCGCGGAAGTCACGGCACAAAAAGTTCGTACTGCCCGAACCCAGTTGGAGCAGGCACAGCGCGACATGCGTCGAGCGGAAATCGAGCGCCAACGAGCCGAGTCGAGATCTGAAAAAGCGGAATACACCGCAGGGCTCAGAAAAGAAACGTCAAGTCTCGGCGTCGCACTGGAAGCAATGAATCGCCAGGCGGAACAGGCAAGGGCGGCAGCAGCCGCTTCGGATATGAAATCGAAGCTCCTTGGGCCGGAACCGCCTGCAAGAGATCAGCATATAGAAGAGGCTCTCAAAACGGTATCGGCCGAACAGTCAGCTGCGCCCTCCTCCTTTGCGGACAGACTGGCCGCGCTGCGAAAGAATCAAGATTGATTCCTGAGATGTGGGGGTGTTGGTAGGAAATCGGGGTTTCCCGGCGGCCAATCTCGTTTGTTCGGAAATCATATGCCGTTCGTTCCGGAACAGGCGATCCCGCCGATTGCGACCTTCCGAGCCCGTGAGTTTCACCCGCGAACGTACGGATACTCGAGACCGTTGAACACAGATTTGAGACTTGATGAAAGGTATCACTTTTCCTTCTTGGGAGTTTGCTCATGAAAAATGGAGAGCCGGTGCAAACAGCTCAGGAAACCATGCTCCAGGCGCAGGATGTCCATCTATCCTTCGGAGGCGTCAGGGCGTTGGTGGGCGTCAGCCTGGAGGTGAAAAAAGGACAGATTTACGCACTCATCGGGCCCAACGGCGCAGGAAAGACCTGCATGCTCAATTGCATAAGCAGGTTCTATACCCCGCACGCCGGACAATTACTGTATAAGAATGAAGACCTGCTCAAAGTTGCAACCCACTCCATCGCCCGCCTCGGCATAGCGCGAACCTTCCAAAATATAGAACTTTTCAAGGGTATGACCGTTCTGGACAACATCAAGCTGGGGCGCCACTGCTTTCTGAAATCCGGCATCCTGTCCGACGTCTTGTATTTCGGCCGTGCTAGAAGGGAAGAATTAGCCCTCCGCCGGGAACTTGAGGAAAAAATCATCGATCTGTTGGAAATAGCAGCAATTCGCAAGAAAGTTGTGGGAACGCTCCCGTACGGTTTGCAAAAGCGCGTGGAGCTCGCTAGAGCTTTGGCGATGCGCCCGGAACTCCTGCTTCTGGACGAGCCCATGGCGGGGATGAACCTTGAAGAGACAGAAGATATGTGCCGGTTCATCCTGAACGTGCACCACATGTGGGGCGTGACGATCGTCCTGGTGGAGCACGACATGGGCGTAGTCATGGACATATCGGACCGTGTCTGCGTCCTGGAATTCGGCGTCCGTTTGGCCGAAGGGGCGCCCGAAGAAATTCAGAAAAACCCGCAGGTCGTTCGAGCCTATCTGGGCGAAGATGAAACGGCTTATTCTCGCCTTTGAACAGGAAAATGGCACAAAATAGCTTTCAATCGGAAGATTGTCCCCTGACTCTGCCGTCGCTTTTGCTTCGGAACGCGCGAACGTTCGGGCATGGAAAAGTAGCATTGCGGCGGAAGGAGTTCGGCATCTGGCAGACCATGACCTGGCAGCAGTATGCGGACCATGTTCGGGATTTTGCCCTCGGTCTTCTGGCCCTCGGGTTTCAGCCGGGAGAAACCCTCGGTATCATCGGAGACAACCGACCCGAGTGGATTTTTGCTGAGCTGGCCGCCCAAGCAGCGGGGGGAATTCCATTTGGTGTCTTTCGTGACGCACTCTCCTCGGAAGTGGCATATTTGATCGGTCACTCGGAAGCGGGAATCGTCATGGCCGAGGATCAGGAACAGGTGGACAAGATCTTGGAGATCAAAGATCAGCTGCCTCGACTCAGGCGAATCATATACGTCGATCCCAAGGGGTTGTGGGAATACGAAGATCCGCTGCTCATGGAATTCAAGGAAGTACAGCTGCTCGGGCAGGAATTAGGGGCCAAAGAGCCCGATCTGTTCGAATCGAAAGTGCGTGCCGTCAAGGAAGAGGATCTGGCGCTCATATGCTATACGTCCGGAACCACGGGGATGCCGAAGGGCGCGATGCTCACGCACTCAGGGGTGCTGAAAATGGCTGAGTCCCTGAACAAGGCAGACCCCAAGAATCCTGACGACCAATTTGTGTCATTTACGCCGCTGCCGTGGATAGTGGAGCAGACCATGAGCGTCTATTCCGCTTTATTTGCGTCGTACACGGTGAATTTCCCCGAAGAGCCCGACACGGTCATGGCGGACGTATATGAAATAGCTCCCACGCTGGTAGTGGGTTCGCCCCGCATGTGGGAGGGACTTGCCAGGGAAGTAAAGGTCAAACACCAGGATGCGAGTTGGTTCAAACGGTTCATATATAAGGTGTGTGTGCCTTTAGGGTATCGGTGGGCTGATTTCAAATTCGAGAAAAAGCGGCCGCCGTTGGTTTGGAAGCTGCTGTACTGGTTCGCATACGCGGCACTGTTCAGGGCATTGAGGGATCGATTAGGTTTTACCAACGTAAAATCCGCCATGACGGGCGGTGCTGCCCTCGGTCCGGATGTGTTTCGGTTCTTTCACGCCCTGGGAGTTAATCTTAAGCAGATCTACGGCCAGACGGAGTTATCGGGATACACCACCATACATCGGGACGGGGACATCAATTTCGATTCCGTGGGAAAACCGATCGATGCTGCGGACATCGTCATATTCGAGCCGGACGGGGAAGGTGTCGGTCAGGTCGTGACGGGTGGACCGGGATTGTTCATCGGCTATTACCGGAACGAAGAGGCGACGAGAGAAACGATTGTCGATGGGTATCTTCGTTCGGGTGATGCCGGTTATTTTACTCCTGACGGACACCTGGTGATCATCGACCGGGTGAAGGACCTGATGCAGCTGAAGAGTGGTGCTCGCTTTTCTCCCATGTTTATCGAAAATAAGCTGAAATTCAGCACATACATCGTTGAGGCCGTGGTTCTGGGTCATGAAATGGATTACGTGACCTCGATAATCTGTATCGATTACAAGAATGTCGGGAAATGGGCCGAAGAAAATCGGTTAGGGTACACGACGTACTCGGACCTTGCATCCAAGCAGGAAATCTACGACCTCATACAGCGGGAAGTGGACTGGGTGAACGGCACGCTTCCCGAGCGAGCGCGCATCAAGAAGTTTCTCCTGTTGTACAAGGAACTGGACGCGGACGACGAGGAAATGACCCGCACGCGAAAAATACGAAGGTCATTTATAAACAAGAAATATGCCAAAGAAATTGCGGGATTGTATGGCAATGAATCGAACCTGCCCATCGAAACGGTGATTCGCTATCAAGACGGCAAGACGGCGACATTGAGAACGAATCTTCAGATAAGAACCGTGAAGTAACCAGTAGGGGCCTACGCTTCCGGGGAGATGTTTATGGATAGTGAATTTCTGTTTTTCATGCAGTTTTTGCTTTCCGGCCTGTCCATCGGTTCCATTTATGCGCTGGTGGCTATCGGGTTTGTGTTGATATACAAATCCACATCTATTTTGAACCTTGCACAAGGTGAGCTGCTTATGGTGGGCGCATATATTTGCCTCTCCATGACCTTGGATTTCAAGCTACCTTTTCTTGTTTCCTTTCTTATAACCCTCTGTTTTTCAGTACTTCTGGGCCTGGTGATTGAGCGCCTCGTTTTGAGGCCGTTGATCGGGGAATCCATCATTTCGGTTATCATGGCGACACTGGGGCTCACGTATGTTCTGCGTGGAACGGTGATCATGCTCTGGGGCAACGATATTCGCCAGTTCAACATCTTTCCCGATGCACCCCTGGATTTGTGGGGGGTAAAGCTGGCTCCCTTGTACTTGTGGAGCATGGGTATTTCCATGACCCTGCTCGTCGTCTTTGCCCTCTTCTTCAAGTACAGCCGTACCGGAATTTTCATGAGGGCAGTGGCGGACCACCAGACCGCGGCTCAAAGCATGGGCATATCAGTCAAGAAGGTCTTCGCGACGAGCTGGTGCATCGCTGCCGTTGTCTCCTCCATTGGCGGAATCCTGGTGGGAAACATAGGCGGCGTGGGCGTGCAGCTCAGCCATTTTGGCCTCAAAGTGCTGCCGGCAGTTATATTCGGCGGTCTGGACAGCATATTGGGAGCGATAATAGGCGGGTTGACGGTAGGAGTCCTCGAATTCCTATCCGCCGGCTACCTTGACCCGTATATACCTGCATTAAATGAGGTTTTCCCTTTTATTGTTCTCGTATTGATCCTGATGGTCAGACCGTACGGTCTGTTCGGGACTGAGGAAATAGAGCGAGTCTGAGTCTCGTTCACGCAAGAAAGGTCTCTATGCCCGCCGGAGTATTCCACGAGAGTTATGGGACTGATGAGCGGATCTTTCAGACTTGGTTCGTCAAGATCTGGCTGTTCGCGTTTCTGATGCTGTGTTTCATAATACCGTTCATCGGATCTGAGTATACCATTTCGACCCTGACCGAACTGGGAATCGCGATCATTGCGTGCCACGGTCTCAACCTGCTCACCGGTTTCACGGGTCAGATATCTTTGGGTCATGCGGCTTTCGTAGGAGTGGGTGCGTACGCGTGCTCAATCCTGATCGGAGCCTACAACGTGCCGTTTCTGATCGCATTGCCCGCCACGGGCGCAATCACCGCGCTCATCGGGATGATATTCGGTACTCCCTCGCTGAGGCTCAGAGGGCTCTACCTGGCCATGGCGACGATTGCGGCACAGTTTATCATTGAATTCACCATTCGTCGTTGGGACAAGCTCACGGGCGGAGTGCAGGGAATGTACGTTGAACCCGCCCGAATAGGCCCGTTTCATTTCAACGACAAGCTGCATCTCTATTATTTCACCCTGATCATTGTCATCCTTGCCACGCTGGCAGCAAAAAACATCGTGAGAGCGAGATCGGGACGTGCGTTTGTCGCAATCAGGGACAGGTATCTCGCAGCGGAGGTGATCGGAGTAAACCTCTTCAAATACCGCCTCATGTCCTTTGCGGCTGCTTCTTTCTACGCCGGAATAGCGGGCGCTCTGATGGCTCAGCACTTTAAGGCCATCACTCACGAATCGTTTACCATCACCCAATCCGTCGACTATCTCGCCATGTGCATCATCGGCGGTCTGGGCCAGGTGCTGGGCCCCATATTCGGGGTCGCCTTCTGGTTCATTCTCGATCGGTGTCTCGAAATGACCACCACCGCTCTCAATACGGCTTTTCCATCACATGTCACCTGGTTTGTCTCTATCAGGGAGATCGTCTTCGGCCTGGTGATCATTCTGTTCCTGATATTTGAACCGGACGGACTTGCCGCGCGTTGGCGCACCATTCGTTCGTATTGGAAACTCTGGCCGTTCTCGTATTAGGAGCGTGACACATGAGCGGATTCGGACCACGCGGAGACGGAGAACGGCTTGCAAGGTGCTTCCGCTCTTATGAGCACACAAATGCCGAGGGATCTTGTAGCTTCTGTTGGGAATGTCCAGTTCAGGGCGAAATGAAGATTCCCTCACCTATTTTCCGTGCGACTTCAACCAGGAGGAAAACAATGCGGAGATGGTTTTTCAGATCGGCAATCGTAGGCGTTGCTCTGGCTCTGGTCTTAGGCTTCATTGCGGGGTATGCGGGAGCTGCGGACGAAGTGAAATGGGGCGTCCTGATCGATTTGTCCGGACCGACGTCGGATTGGGGAAAGACCCAGACCAAGGGACAGCTGGATGCTGCACGTTGGATCAACGAGAACGGCGGCATCAACGGCAAGAAACTGGAACTCGTTGTCATCGACGACGCGTACAATGTGCCGAAAGGGGTGGCGGGATACAATCGGCTCATCGAATCCGAGAAAGTCCTTGGCGTGTACATTCAATCTACGGGCACCACGCTGACCCTCGCTAAGAAGATCGCGGAAGACAAAATCACTACTTTCGGAGCATCCTTCACCTCGAAATTCCAGGATCCGAGCAAATTTCCCTACAGCTTTTTCGTGGGTCCTTCATATGGCACAATGGGCAGAGTCGCGCTGAAATGGATAAAGGATAATTGGAAAGATACCAGCCGAAAGCCAAAAATTTGCTATCTGTATCCGGATAATCAGTACGGCAGGGACATCCTCGATGCTTGTAATCTTTACGCGAAGACGCTGGGGATCGAAGTCGTTACCGATCAGGTGGTGAACTGGCCGACCAAAGATGCCACCGTACAGCTCACCAACATGAAACGGACCGACCCGGATTTCGCCTACCTGACCTCTACAGCCATGAACGGCGCGGTAATCCTGAAGAATGCCAAGGCCCTCGGTTTGCGAACCAAGTTCATCTCCAACATCCGGAATTTTGAAGAAACTCTGATCACCCTGAGCGGCGGAGCGGCCGAAGGAAGCTATGGGGTGGATCCGTTTGCACCGTACGGAGCGGACGTTCCCGGAATGAAGAAGGTGGTGGAATGCCACGAAAAATGGCATGCCGGTGAAGTGGGCACCAACGTGTATGTCGAAGGTTGGGTGAACATCCTTGTAGCCGCTGAAGCGCTGCGCATGGCGGACAAAGCGGGAAAATTGGTTCCCGAAGGAATCAGGGAGGCACTCGAGCAATTCAAGAATTTCGATACCGGCGGGCTCGCTCCTCCTCTCACGTATACGAGCACGGATCACCAGGGCAGCATGGCTGCCAAAGTGTACGAAGTGAAAGGCGGCAAAATGGTCGATGTCAGCGGATGGATCGATCTGCCGCGGGAACAGGAGTACTTCGGCAAGTAGGACTCCAGATTGATCGGGCATCATTTGAAACTACATCGGGGGGAACGATTCTACATTTCCCCCGATGAACGCTACATTTTTTATTGCGTGTCTCAGGCAGCCAGTTCAAGAGACCGGAAGTCGGGCCTACCTGACACGGCCGCGCAATGAAGAGACGGTAATCATGCTGACCGTAAACAATATAGAAGTCATTTATGATGATGTGATTCTCGTACTCAAGGGCCTCTCCCTTGAGGTCAGCGAGGGTCGCATTGTAGCGCTTCTGGGAGCCAACGGCGCGGGGAAAACCACAACCCTCAAAGCCATCTCAGGTCTCCTGAAAGTGGAAGACGGAGAAGTCACCGATGGTTCCATCGAATTTATGGGGGAACGCATCGACGGCAAAGATCCAGGCGAAATCGTACGGAAAGGTATCTTTCAGGTTATGGAAGGCCGGTGCGTGTTCGAGAATCTCACCGTGCACGAAAATTTGATGGCCGCCACCCAGACCCGACGGGATCGCAAGGAAATAAGACAGCAATACGACATGGTGTTCCACTACTTTCCCTACTTGGACAAAAGGCGCAACAATCTCGCTGGATATCTTTCCGGCGGCGAGCAGCAGATGCTGGTCATCGGCCGTGCGCTCATGGCAAGAACCAAGCTTCTGCTCCTGGACGAGCCTTCCCTCGGCCTTAGCCCCATGCTCGTGGGAGAGATTTTCAAGATCATAAAACGGCTCAACACAGAGCAAAACATGACCATTCTCCTGGTGGAGCAAAATGCGCGCATGGCACTGTCTATAGCGGATCACGGATACGTCATGGAAAACGGCAGAATAGTCCTTGACGACTCTGTGGAAAAGCTAAAAGAAAATGAAGACGTGAAAATGTTTTATCTCGGTTTGACCGAAATGGGTGCAAAACGCAGCTACCGCGACGCCAAATTTTACAAGAGAAGAAAGCGGTGGCTCACCTGAGCGCAATATTCTTCGCTGCAATACGAATCTGAGTTCAAAAGCAATCATTCTTACAAATGCGTTTTCAAATACGTGAAATCGGCGGGACACTCTTTAATAAAGAGGGTCCCCCCAATCTTACCTTTTTGAAAGCGCATTTGTATTAGCGTCGATTATTTTTCGCATCGTGACTTCGTCCATTCCCCGGACGAGGACAATTTTTTCCCTGGACGTGAGGCCCAACAGGATAGAGAGCGACGATTGCGGAAGACCCAACAGTTTCCCCAAAAATTTCAGCAAGTGTTTGTTGGCTTTCCCTTCCACGGGCGGAGCGGTAATTCTGACCGTCAGACTGTCTTCGCGTTCAAGACTCACGGTATTTTTCGACGCATTGGGAACCACTCTCACTCTGAGCGTAACCCCGTCTTCTCTTTGCCTTACGTACATCGTGAATTGCCTGTCCGGCGGTGTGCATAAACGCACGAGAGCCGTGCCTTCAGAAAATATGCCACAACCATTCGGGAGCGGCCATGTTATCTGAGCATCTGGGCAAGGTCCTGCAGGGTGGGAACGAGAAACCAGTCGAGGAACATGATCACCAGCAGCACGATTATCGGCGAGAAGTCAATACCCATGGGAGGAAGAGGCAGAACGCGTCTCACCAGTCTGAACGCAGGGTCAGTGACGTTGTACAAGAAACGCACAATGGGGTTGTACGGATCGGGATTCACCCACGTTATCACCGCGGCTATTATCACAATCCACATGTAAATAAACAGAACGGAGTGTAAAACTCCGGCCAGGGCATTCAATAGGTTACTCACAAGAAACATAAACTTCTTCCCACCTCGACGAATTGCGGATTACAAGTGCGAAAAAGCAAATGCATACAGCGTTCAAATCATCTCGCTCGAAATTCCGATCTTCCTATTGTACTTACCAATTTCACGAACTATGTCAAGTCATCGTTGGTGCTCTGCGGAGTGCACATCGCTTCTCGCCCGGTCGATTTTCACGGGGGTACCGCATCCATGCGCGGAATGCAGCATCTTCCCGGTCAAGGCCTGCTCGAGGTTGCGCAAAGGCTATTTTATCAGCAGGTTCGGCAACCACAGAGAAATCTGTGGAAATAACAGCAAAATCAACAAACAAACCGACATTCCGATAATATAGGGATAGACGCCCTTATAGACTGTCGCGATGGGAACCTTGGTGACACCTGCCACCACGAACGCATTGATGGCCATAGGAGGCAGGATGACGCCTATCATGGTGACAACGCTCACAATAACCCCGAACCACACCGGATCGTAACCGAGTTTCAGAACCACGGGGAGAAAAATCGGAGTCGCCAGGATCAAGAAAGCCAGATCCTCTATGAAGGACCCCCCAATCAGATATACGGCAATGATGATGAGCATCACGACAGTGCGGTCTACATTGAGATCCCCCAGCCACGCGGCCACGAAATAAGGGGTGCGCGTCACCGCGAAGAAGTGTCCGAGGATCGTGGCGCCGGCAATCAGCATGATGACCATGCACGCGATGCGAAGCGTTTCCATAATAGCCTGAACAAAACGCTTCAGATCCATGTCCCTCTTAAAGGTGGTGAGAGCAAGAACCGCAAACGTGCCGACACTCCCGGCTTCTGTGGGAGTAAAAAAGCCCTCCATGAGCCCCCCGACCACCAGGAGAAATATTGCGGCCACCCATAAAACCGGAGGAAGGGAAGCGAACCGCTGTTTCCACGTCGATTTCTCCCCTTTCGGTCCGAGCGCGGGGTTCATGGCGCTCCATCCGAGGAGCGTAACCACGAACGAAAACGCCACCATCAACCCGGGTATGATGCCCCCGAGAAACAGCTTGCCTATTGATGTTTCCGTGAGGATACCGTAGACGATGAGCACGACGCTGGGGGGTATGAGTATTCCCAGAGTTCCCACTGTAGCAACCGTACCGCAGGAGAGTCTCTTGTCATAGTTGTACCGGTCCATTTCGGGCACCGCAATAGTGGCGAAGGTCGCCGCGGTGGCAGGAGACGAACCGCATATAGCCTTGAAAGCAGTGGCGGCAACAACCGTCCCTATGGCGAGCCCTCCCGGAATATGCCCCAGAAACTTGTAAGCGGAATCGTAGAGGCTTCGCGCAACTCCACCGCTGGCCCCAACCTGTCCCATGAGTACGAACATAGGTATGACCGTAAAGCCGTACGAGGACAGTACACTGTAGATGTCCTTTGCCACCAGGTTGAGCGCCGCGTCCACGTTTACGATGGCCGCAAATCCGATGAACCCTGCAAGTGCCATAGCGAACCCTATTTCCAGGCCCAGGGCAAAAAACACGAACAACAACAAAATTACAAGCACACCTATGGTAGCGAAGCTCATGACTCCGATTCCTTTTGTTCTACTATGTCCACAAAAAGAACGAGGCACTCGACGAAACTGCATGCCGCTATGCCGTAGGCAACAGGATACAGAGGCCATTGGAGCGTCAATGTGACCTCGCCGAATTGCCGGAAACCGTCACCAAGAGCCCAGAGATTCCATCCGATGACGGCAAAAAGGGCTATTCCCAATATCTTGGAGAGCACGTAACAGAACCGCTGAGCCCCCGGCGAAAGTCTGTCGGTCAGGAAATCCATGAGCACGTGCCCCTTGAGCCGGGAAGTCTGGGGAATGGCGAACCCGATGACCACCGCGCCCAAGAGTCCCACGAGTTCATACGTTCCCACTATAGGCCTCTTCAACGTCCGGAGAATCACGTCCGCCACGGTGAGGAACATGCTGCCGGCAAGCGCAATGCCGGCTATGACATACATGAAACGAGACAAGCTTTTGGTAATCGTAGAGAGTATTTTCACGTGCGAATCCAGAAGGCCGATGTGCCCCCCAAGAAGCTCGGCGGCCCAATAAAAGATAAGAATTTGACGAGTTATACCATGTCGCTTTCAAGTAGCTGAAATCGGGGAGCAACTTCCTGCAAAAAAGTTCCTCCCCGAACCATACCTCACGGATTGTTGGCGAGCCATTCCTGGCAGAATTTCAAGGCCTCGTCCCCGGGAAGATTCTTGGCTTTCATGGCAACCACGTAATCGTCGAGAACCGGTTGCACCGCCTTGGCCCACCGCTGATCTTCCTCCTTCGAGAAAGGAACGATTTCGTTTCCTTTGCTCAAGGTAAATTCCGTTCCTTCTTTGTCGAACTGATCCCACCCTTTGCCTGTTTTCTCGATCCACTCTTCATTTATTTTTTCAATGGTATCCTGGATGTCCTTGGGCAGCGCGTCCCATTTCTTCTTGTTCATGGCAACGAAAAAGGCCAATGTGTACGACGATCCCACATTCGGGGTGGTGCTCTTGACCACTTCCGCGAATTTCCAGCCCTTGAGGGTTTCTATGGGTGAGAGTAAGCCATCGGCAACGCCTTTCTGCAAAGCGTCGTACGTCTCGTTTTGGGGCATGGCTACGGGTGTGGCCCCGAGTGCAGCAACGACCTTTGCGCTCGTTCCCGAGCACCTGATCTTCATGCCTTTGAGATCCTCCATGGTGCGGACAGGTGTCTTGGTATGGAGTATTCCGGGGCCGTGACCGTGCAAGTACATGATCTTCACGTCTTCCAGTTCTTTGGGCTTGAATTTGCTGTAGTACGCATTGCTCAGTTTGGTCACCTGCAGACCGTTCTTGTATCCGAGAGGAAGGTCCAGAACCTCGGTGAGTGGAAATCTGCCTCTGGTATAGCTCAGAACCGACATACCCACGTCCGAGATGCCCTTCGCAACTCCGTCATAGCATTGATCCGCCGGAGTAAGCGTCGCTCCGGGAAACATGTTGATTTTCACCGCGCCGTTCGTCCGTTTTTCCACCTCTTTGGCCCATTCGGTAGCCAGCAGAGTGTGGCCGTGAGTAGCGGGGAAAAATATGGAATAGGTGAACTCGTAGGATTTGCCGTAAGCCGGACCGGACCCGGAAAGCACAATCAGGGCAAACAAGAAGCCTATGAATGCGGACATCATCCTTTTCTTCATGCTCCACCTCCGTTTTTTTGACAGACCAGTTCCATTCCTGGCGAAATAGTTGCGACACGGGTTTATAGGAGCTCTCGCATATGTCTGCGGATTCGCGTATGTACTCGCCCACGTTCCACATGAGACAGCCATGTCATTGCGACGAGTGGAACGACGAAGCAATCTCATTTTTGGCCAATTGGAGATTGCTTCGGGCTTCGCCCTCGCAATGACAATTGTGAATCTTTTCGCGTAGCCTAACCGACATTACTGTTGAGAATTCCTATATCCATGCTTGCCATTCGATTCGAAATCGCATCTCTTTGTATGACTGCACCGGTCCGGAGCCGCCATTCACGGGCATAATCCCGGAATTAATATCTGTAAGGCGGCAACTGAGGTCGTTCCAGGTCCTCCCACACTAGACCCAGGCGTTCCTCGAAAAAGGGTCCCAGTCTCTCAAACAGCTTTTCCCAGTGGCTTTTCCCTTCCGAGATATCGTTCAGGATCTCCGCGATGAGTTCCGGGAGCCTGGCGAGTTCGTCTTTGGGAAGAAAAGATACTGCCCCGAGCTTCAATGCCCTGTTTACATTTTCCACGGTAAGGGCGTGTGCGGTAAGCATGGCGGCCGGTATGCGTCGGGTCTTGCTCAATTCGAGCAGAGCGAACCCGTTGACTCCCATGATATCAAGGATTATCAGGTCATAGACCCGCTCGAGGATCAATTCCCTGGCGGCTTCGTAATTTCGTGCGGTAAAAACTTCACAGTCGACCAGCTGTTCCTGGATGACCTCAAGGACGTCCGGTTCGTCGTCCACTGCCAGGATTCGCTTTCCTTTAATGATTTGCAGATCGGGCATGTGCTCTTCTCGTGAATTTCGTGTGAAATCGATCGGGTGCAACTGCGGGATGTACAAGCATCTTGTTCATGTTGATGAACAGGTCCGGCCGCGGGATAAGCGCAGATACCTATCGAAACCGACCGTAACGAAAATCGGTCGTTCTGTCAATTCATTCCGGGGTCCAGCAGCCCTCATTCAGTTTCGCGAGGAAACCCGTGTTGCCGTGTCATTGCGAGGACTGAAACGACGAAGCAATCTCGATATTTATGCGCACAGATTGCTTGGCTTCACTCTCAATGACAGCGTTTCTCCCCGGGTAGCTGAACGGATACTCGCCGCTTCCCCAGGCAAGAGACAGCCTCCTCAGCGCAAAAAAAAAAGCCCCCGGCAAAACCGGTGGGCAGCACTCGTCGAACGTAGTCCGGCGAGGCTCGTGAATTGAATCGGCAGTGACACTACCAGATTTTGGGCTTGAAACGCAAGAATTAATCGCATATTGACGTAACGGCTCGGTTACGGGCCGCCCGATGCCATTGCGAGGAGCGA
>Ga0187785_10000471_pt1 | contig 15108 bp, 10 predicted proteins | sample 0815_BV2_4_20_MG_FD_132466 | JGI IMG/M metagenome (GOLD analysis project Ga0187785, IMG submission 132466) | Tropical peat soil microbial communities from peatlands in Department of Meta, Colombia - 0815_BV2_4_20_MG | ecosystem: Environmental > Terrestrial > Soil > Wetlands > Peat | place...
CACGGCAATGGGTGAATCACGACGGAATGTGAACTGCCGTAATCCGGATTCGTGGAGATGATGCATGGACACGCCTGTTTTGCCCAAGCGCATAATCTTTCCTGAAAATCCGCTTTATTGTGTTACCGAATCAGTGGTGCATACAGGCTTCAGGCCGGGACATTCTCCCGGCCCGTCATTCATGCAAAGAGCGTTGCTCTCAGCAGCACGATTGGCCAAAATTCTGTCCAACGGATTCAGGAGCACAGTGTTCTCTCCCCAGTGGTTCCTGGCGTACAACATTGTTCAAGAAGGCATGAATAGAGACACATGTTCCGATCTGCGGTACATTGTGCCTCCTGGCGACCGTTACTTTGCGGACCCGTTCCCTGTGGCTGTAGAAGGGCGATATTATATTTTTCTTGAGGAATTCCTGTACGAAAAACGAAAAGCCCATATCTCGGTGATTGAAATGCATCGAGACGGCACATGGCTGGAGCCGCTGAAAATCCTGGAACGGGACTATCATCTTTCGTACCCGTTCATTTTTCTGTGGAAAGGTGAATATTTCCTGTTACCGGAGACCATCGGCCATAGAAGCATTGAGGTGTACCGGTGCGTGGAATTTCCCATAAAATGGCGATTCGAGAAAACCTTGGTGGATAATATTGACGCAGTTGACGCTACCCTACACCAGGCCGATGACGCGTGGTGGATGTTCGTCGGCGGCGGTCGCCCAGGGTTTCCCAATGACGAGCTGCACGTTTTCCATTCTGAATCGCCTCTGGGACCGTGGAAACCTCACAATCACAATCCGGTCAAATCGGACGTTGCGAGTGCACGTCCTGCAGGAAGGCTCTTCAAGATGGACGGTGAGCTATACAGACCGGCCCAGGACTGTTCCGTTCGCTACGGTTACGCAATTACTCTCAACAAAATTGAAAAATTGACACAGGATGAATTTCGGGAAACTGAGTGCATCAAACTGCGACCACGTTTGCTGAAGGGTCTTTGGGGTGTGCACACCTGGAATCGTACAGAAGAACTTACGGTCATGGATTGCTTCCGATACAAGCCGAAGTTTCTTGCAAGAGCACATTGGTTTGGGAGTAACGGAAGATAAGAGTATGAGATTGCCCGGCCTTTCCGGGTCTTATGGGCAAAAATTGCGCCTCACCCGGTAAAGGGCCGAATTAGTACATCAGGCGAAAACACGACACATTCGTATCCAATTGATGAGTGACGGAGGACTGCAATGAGGTGGTTAATTACTGGTGGATGCGGTTTCATCGGGAGAAACCTTATCCGGGAACTACTCGATTCCGGAGAGACTGCCATACGTGTGGTCGATAATTTTTCCGTCGGCACTCGGGAGGATCTAGCCCGCATCTGCCCTTTGCAGTCAACACCGCATGAAAGAATCGTTGCACTTCAAGAGCCGGGAAGGCCAACGGTTCAACTGATCGAAGGCGATATCGTGGATGAGCAGCTTGCGCTCCAAGCATCGGCCGGCGTCGACGCAATCGTGCATCTCGCGGCAGAAACCGTTGTGCCTGCATCCGTGGAAAATCCTCGCAAGGATTGCCACGTCAATATTTTAGGGACACTCAACTACCTGGAGGCAGCCCGTCACAACGGGATCAAACGCTTCGTTTTCGCTTCCAGTGCCGCACCCATTGGAAATTGTGAGCCACCTGTTCACGAAGATCTGGCTCCGCGACCGATTTCTCCGTACGGGGCAAGCAAGCTCGCAGGAGAAGCGTACTGCTCGGTTTATTATCACACGTTCGGGATCGAAACGGTTGCGTTGAGGTTCAGTAATGTGTTTGGTCCTGCTTCCAGCCACAAGAGCAGCGTGGTGGCGAGCTTTATACGAAGCGCCCTGAACGGAGACACTCTCCACATTTTCGGCAATGGACTTCAGACTCGGGATTTCATCTATGTACACGATCTTGTCCGTGCGATTCAACTTGCGGCAAGCGTCGACGGAATAGGAGGAGAAGTTTTTCAGGTGGCCACCAACACTGAAACTACCTTGAACGATCTCGCACAGACTCTTGTCGGGATACTCGCGGACAGAGGGATAGACGGGATAGGAATAGTCCATGACTCCGAGCGAAAAGGAGATGTCAAAAGGAGCTTCCTCGACATAACCAAGGCCAGGTTCCGTCTCGGATGGACGCCGCAAACCTCCCTTTTCAAGGGGCTCCACGAAACCCTGGATTGGTTTCTTCAAAACAACGGTATCCGTTCACGGCTGGCCGCCCTTTAACCAAACCACGGATAAACCCGCGGCTCTTACGGGAGTCATTTTACGTGGCCGGGCGTACCCGAACGAACGACACCAGTCCGGCAAACCGGAGTCTCATTGCAGACCTGGTCCGAATGTCAGGGCTATCGCCTTGGTGATCAGGCAATTGACGATCAACATACACCGAGTGCTCATGCAGGCGATGCACCGGCCTATTGATGGAACGATCCCGCATTGCGTACGGGCACACAGAGCGGAAATGAGATTCACATGATTCGCGTCCTGAATGTTATCGGAAATTTCAGTCTGGGCGGGATCGAAACGCAAGTGTTACACATGCTGAAGACCTTCGACAGGAGGGAGTTACGCATTGATGTTTGCCACATCATGCCTTCAGACGGAGACGAAGGATCAGTGGACACAACCGGATCGTCTGTTCTGCGTTGTCCGAGATCGACAAATTTTCACGATTTCGCGCAGCGATTTTCCCGCCTTATTTCCGGTGGTAACTATGACGTAGTCCATTCCAATTTCGACATCTGGAGCGGGCCGATTTTGCACGGGGCCCGGCGATCCGGAGTGCCTGTACGCATTGCGCAAATACATTCTCTGAAAGCGGAAGGCCACCGGGTGGCGACAACACTGGGGAAGAAGCTGGGGAGACAGATCCTTGTCGCGTGGGGCAGAACATGGTTGTTGCACGAGGCCACGCACATTCTGGCCGTATCCCGCGCAGCGATGGAGGCTCGCTGGAAAGACTGGCAACTCTATCCCGACCGGTTCAAAATTTTTTCTCTCGGAATAGACACGGCGCGATTCACGCCCGATCGGTCCGGAACGAACCGAAATGGAATTCCGACGGTGATGTGTGTGGGTTCGTTCTTGGGTGGGCCTCATTATCCCAACAAGCGCCAGGACCTGGTTCTGCGCATTTTTCGCCTGGTGCTCAGGACAGTTCCTCAGGCAAGGCTCATGTTTGTCGGCAAGGGGCCCCATGAGGATTCCTGTCGCAGGCTCGCGTCCGAGCTGGGCATTTCCGGTTCCGTTGATTTCGTCGGTGTCAGTGAGGATGTGCCACGGCTGCTCAACTCGGCGTCAGTCCTGGTTCTGATGTCCGAATTGGAGGCCCTGCCCGCCGTGTTGCTTGAAGGTCAAGCCGCGGAACTGGGCATAGTGGCGTCGGATATACCTTCACACCGGGAAGCTCTGGCCCCACAGTACCACAAGTATCTTTGTCCGCACGACTCCGTCGAAAAGGCTGCGGAGAATATCGTCGTGATGCTCAGTAATCCTGAACTGAGGAGCAAACTGGGTGCCGCGGGCAGGGATTACGTGATTCAGAAATATGATGCCCGGCGCAATCTCAGATTGCTGGAAAATTTTTATAAAGTGTGCCGGACGAAAACCGGTGCAACACATGAAACACGTAAGGCCGGGAACCATGAGTAGCAGCACAGGAGAGGACAGGGGTTTTCATGTTGAGGATACGCGGCTCAGGGCACGACTGTCAGGAATTCAGGATCGCTTAGGACGGCAGGTGAAAGTTGCGCATGTCGTCACTGTCCGGTTTGGGTTGGATCACCATTTGAATCGAAGATTGAGGTTGCTGCAGACCTACGGCTTTCACAACACCGGTATCAGTACCGATGCAGATTCGCCCTATAGCAAGAATAGAAGGGCCAACGGAAATGTGTACGACTACATAGAAGTCTCGCACCTCAATCGCAACATGGATCCCGTATCTGATGCCCGGGCGCTTCTAGGATTCATAAAGGTTTTCCGCGAAAATACGTTCGACATAGTCAACACGTACGGTCCCAAGCCGGGTGTCGTAGCTCGGATCGCGGCAGGCTTGGCGGGAGTCCCCATTGTAACTCATACAAGCTTCGGATTGATATTCACGGATCGCACGCCATTCGTCCGAAAAGCCGTGCTCTTGTGCGCTGAAGCTTTCAGTTCGCAATTCGGAGATTGGGTCATGTCCGTCAATCAGGACGACATTCCACTACTCCGCAAGATGAATGTTCTCGGCTTGAACTCACAGGTTTCGTACCTCGGGAACGCCACGGATCTGAACTTTTTTCAATCTGTGCACGTATCGGAGGCAGACATCTCGGCCATGCGGCAACGCTGGGGCTGTGATCGCGCCACAGTGGCGGTCGTCATGGCAGGACGGCTGGTCAGGGAAAAGGGATGTGTGGAATTCGTACGTGCCGGGCAAATCCTGAAAGACAGAGGCCGAAAGTGCAAATTCGTGCTTATCGGCCCCACTGACGATTCCAAGAGTGATTCCGTTCATCCCGAAATGATTCCTGATCACGTACACGTCGCGGGCTTCGAGCCCGACATGCGAACAGCGTTTGCAGCATCGGATATCGTCGTACTGCCCAGCCATCGCGAAGGATTCCCGAGAGTTCTCGTGGAAGCGTGCGCAATGGGAAAACCTATTGTCACCACTGATTCCCGGGGTTGCCGCGAAGCAGTGGACGAGGGCCAAAACGGGCTTCGCGTACCGATCGGCGATTCGGAAACATTAGCGGAAGCAATCGACAGGTTCGTGCTGAATCCGGACATGCGAGCAAAGGCTTCGATGAAGAGTCGGGCCAAAGCTCTGGCAGAATTCGATGACAACAAGCTGGTGCACAGAATAGCAACTGTTTACGCGGGCTTACTTGAACGAAAAGCTGTCGATTCTTCGGATCACAACCGTTTTGCGACGCGGTCGGGGACGAGTACCGTTGTGAGGGCGGAAAAATCAGGGCTCTTCCTTCGCGGTGCCGGGACCTCCTCAATCCCTGTTTCCGGGAAATCGGAGAGGAGCGGGAGTGCAGCTGCAGACCCCGGTAAGAAATGCCCTCTGTGCCATGCTTGTGCCGATTCCCGTCCGATCTTTTGGTCACACTCTTCAATATCGAAGACTGAAGAAATTCGCATGAATTGGCTGTTGTGCGCGAAATGTGGCACGTACTACGTATCGGAAATACCGGATGAAGACACCTATGTGAAGCACTTACGGACCATGGATTATGGAATTCCCGAAAAAGCGGAATACTACGCCCGACAAAAAGAAGAGCTCCATTCATGGATATTGAATGCCATTTTGGATGCCAAGCCTGCTGCAGAAACTGTTCTCGACTATGGCTGTTCGTTCGGTTCTTTTCTGAAGAAAGCCTCGGAAGCGGGAATAACGGGATATGGAATTGATGCGAATCCTCTGGCCGTTGATCATCTCCGGAATAATGGTGTTCACGTGGAACAGGGTTTTCACATTTCTCTGGCTCGTCACTTCGGGGTGAGATTTTCAGCCATCGTGATGAATGATGTGATCTGTTACGTGCCGGATCCTCTTGAAACCTTCCAAGAGGCGTTCGATGTATTGGAACCCAAAGGCGTTCTTATTTTACGAGTCAGCAACAAATTTGAGTGGCTGAAATTCTTATTACGAATCCCGGGACTCAGAAGAAAGGCCATTGAATCCTGTTGTTACGATCATTTTCACGTAACGAGTGTTGCTGCGTACGAGGGGGCTGTCCGGAGATCCGGATTCGAGGGAATTTCCATTCTGCCACGAGCCCTGGCTTCCGAACACGGCGAACTTTCCTGGTGCGGCCGGCTGGCGTATGGGGCAGCCAAAATTGCGACGTTCGTGAATTCCGAAGAAACGCGATTATCTCCTGGAGTTGTTATCAGTGCGGTGAAAGGAGGATAATATTGGAGCACATTTTGTCGAATTTTGAAGCACCGATTACCGCATTCACTGAAAAGGATGGCTTGTCGTTGATGAGCTTCTTTCAAGCAACTCACACCGGTGCATTCACAGAAGGCAATCGGATCTGGTATGAAGTTTGGCCGCGAGTCTACTTCCCGTTTCCGTATCATAATCCCCTAGTCATGACCCCGGACCGGTTGCAACACCTCTGGAAAAAGGGGGCTCTTATTCTGCGATATCTGTCGGAGGAAGGTGAGGTGGGTTTCCCCAGTTACATCATGATGGTGAGCGACAAGGAATACGGGATGAAGAACGTAAAACATCGCTCTCAGACCCGCCGAGGGCTGGACCATTGCGAAGTTTCGCCCGTTTCTTTCGAGACGCTCTTGAAAACGGGGATGCCTCTCATTGCAGATACTTTGACACGCCAGGAACGACGTTGCACAGGCAAGATCATGCGCTACTGGGAGGATTTTTTCTCCAACGCGGGTGCATGCCCCTGCATAGAAGCCTGGGGGGCATTTTACCGGCGAGAACTGGCGTCCTACCTTGTTTCGATCAATTATGGTGCGTTGGCGCATGTCCACATGCTTTTCAGTCGCACGGACCTCTTGCAGTATTGTCCGGTAAATGCTTTGACGTTCGTGTTCACGTGCGAAGCCATTCGACGACCGAATGTCAACCATGTCTCCTATGGAGTGCGTTCCATCAAAGGGGACAAGGACACGCTGAACAGATTCAAGCGAAGCATGGGATTCCTCACCGTTCGGGCCAGAGAGCGTGTGGAAATCCATCCCTGCCTAAAAGGAATTTTTGATGCGGGTCTGGCGCGTGCGCTCGCTGTCACTTCCGAAAAATTTCGGGGACAGTCGGAATTTCTCGGCTATGTCCACGGATTGCTATTCACCTATCTGAACCAAGAACCCGGAACCGGAAATCCATAACCGGCAGAAGAAGACAGTGGAGTCAATTGCTATGAATCCGTACAACCAAAACTCCGGTGATTCAATTGAAATTACTGAGAGATCCAATAGATCGGCATCAGGTGGAACTCTTGTTCCGGTGCGGTATCGGAGGCAAAATCACGGGTATTCCGACGAAACGTTCGAGCAGAATTTGAGGGATTATCTGAGCGCGATCTTCAGGAGAAAGGGGACCATAGCCGTTGTATTCGTAACGACTTTTCTTGCGGTCGTTCTATATACAGTGCTCGTAGCCCCTACATATCGTTCCGTGGCAACTCTCGAAATCGAAAAAGAAGCCGCGCAAAACATCTCCGGTGAAGCCACGCCAAACCCGACCGAGGATCGCGAGACATTTCCCACCCAAGTGGGGGTGCTCAGAAGCAGGACACTGGTGGAACTCCTGGTCGACAAGATGAATCTTCTCGAATCTGATGAATTCGATGATCGCAAAGGCATCCTGGGCGGTTTTTATGCCGCTGTGCATTCCGTCTTGGGTCAGACCGTTGACGATATGACAAGAAGGGATCGCGTCGTAAAAGACATTATGGATCGAGTTTTTATCAAACGGGAACCCGACGAGAGATTGCTGACGATATCTATCGAGGCCACGGACGGTCAGCTCGCCCAACAAATGTTGCAGCACTATATAGATAATTACCTTGAGCGGAATCTGGAAAAGAAGAAGCAGGCCAAGAGAGTAGCCGCATCGTGGCTGGGAGAAGAATTGGGCAAAGCGGAGGCACGATTTGAAAAATCCCTGGCCAATATGGTGGAATTCGCGGGAAAGCACGGTCTCGTTTCCCTGAAGGAGGAGCATTCCCAACCGCTGCGAGTGTTCAGTAAGGCGGCAGACGGTCTGGTCAGAGCGAAAGAAAACCGGATTCTCCTCGAATCCTCTCAGCTGGATCGGGACAAAACGACTCTCCTGTTGCCCCCTGAAGCAAAATCGCCGGACATGCAATCGTTGCAGAGCAAATTGTGGGAGCTGGAATCCGAATATGCCCGTAAAAGGGAGATTTACAGTGAGCGATCTCCGCAAATGATTACCCTCAAGAACCAGCTGGATTATATACAGTCAAAACTGCAGAGCGAACGAAACAGTATAGTGTCGTCAACCCTCGGTGCAGCCAAGAGACAAGAAGAACTGTACCAGGAAAGCGTTGAAAAGACCAAGAAGGAGGCTCTTGAAAATAATTCTTTGGGTGTACAACTCGCTATCCTGAAAAAAGAAGCGGAAATGAGCGAAGACATCTTCAAAATAATCCTGAAAAAAGCCAAAGAGACCGAACTGAGTGTGCAGACGATCGGAAACAATATTCTCGTAATCGATCCGCCCTCACTGCCTTTGAAAAAATACAAGCCGAAAGTGTCCCTGAACCTCGTGATCGGGGCGGTGTTGGGTTTGATACTAGGGATAGTTGCCGCTCTGGTCAGAGAGAATTTGGACAACAACACCCGTGACATTCAGGAAATAGCAAAACTGGATCTTCCGTATTTGGGAATAATTCCTAAAATTTCAGGTTCGTGGGCATTTCAAGGCACCAACGGAATCGGACGAGCCATCGAATTCTTGCCTCACAATCGTCCCATTTCCCCCGTCTCGGACGCAATGCACGATATAAAAACGTCGTTGGTCTCTTCTTATAACAAGGGAATGCTGAAAGTCATGATGGCGACCAGTCCTTCTCCGGGAGAAGGAAAAACCTTTTTCATGCTGTCCATGGCTTCAGTACTGCGCTCTCACGGGAAAAAAGTGTTAATCGCGGACATGGATTTCCGAACGCCTCGAATCGGGAAAATTTTCGGCAAATCCCCGAGGACTCCGGGGTTGACCAGCCTCCTGGCCGGGCCCTGCCGCAACCTCTACAGCATTGTCAATGAGTCTCCGATTTCAGGGTTGTATTACGTGACGGCCGGACCGGTGCCGCAGAACCCGACAGAGATACTCGAGTCGGAACAACTGGATCGGTTGATTGCCCAATTTGAAAATTCCTTTGATTTTGTGCTCATAGATTCCCCCCCTGTTTTAGGGTTTTCCGATGCTCGAATCCTTTCTGAAAAAGTGAGCGGAATCATTTTGGTCCTCAGGCAGGGCATAGCTTCCCTCGACAGCGTCCGGATGACTATGGACAAGCTTTCTTTCAGCGAACAAAAAATCCTGGGGATAGTCTATAACGGGGTGGACGTCTCATCAAGAATTGGCGAGATCTATTTCAGGTCCCATCAATATTACATGCAGGCAAAATAAATCGCATTTCGGACCGACAGGCCACTGAACTTGAGTATGGGGGGTGCATCACGGTGAAATTGGGACGTGCTCCGCGAGAAGGGGAACCCATTATGTGCGAATGGCAAGACGAGACCAGAATGCGCTCGGCAGATTCCTCTCCGTCCTTGCGGTTCAGACGTGAAAAGGTAAACTAACAATCGTCTCCATGTACCAGTCGAGAAAATTGATGGCTGTTCCGTTGCGCGGAGGATATACGGATGAATTCTTCTGAAAACAGAAGCAATGGCATCAAAATTACGGTGCCTCGCATCGAGGATTTGAGCTTGATGGTTGAGCTTCACATAAAAACGAATCCCGAGGCATACTTGACCAGTCTGGGGCGCAGATTCTTGACTGGAATGTATAAGCGATTCATAAAGGATCCCAGAGCGGTTTCATTCATTGCCAGAGACGAGTTATCCGCCAACATCGCCGGGGTCGCCCTGGGTTGTGTCAAGGTCCGGTCTTTCTATCGAACCATGGGTTTGCATCTTGCTCATTATTATGTAGGGAGCTTCATTTCGGCTCGCTTGAACGGCAGAAACCTGGGTGTGGGGCTTGCTGAAAGATACAAGCATCAATCCGGGGTTCTCCCCGACGAAAAAAACATGGCGTATTTCACTCAGTTGAACGTCTCGCCTGATTTTCAGCGCCGGCGGGTCGGCAGTCGGCTGGCGACACAATTCTATGAAGAGGTCAAATCAAGGGGAGCCGACAAAGTTTACCTCATTACCAACGAGGACAACGCCAGCGTGAGAAGCCTTCACGAAAAGATGGGTTGCTCTATGGTAAAAACCTACGTGACGCCTTCCCACATCGGGCGTTGCCTGTACGTGAAGAATCTCGGTCCGGAAAAAAGCGGACAGCGCCGATGACACAGGCTGGGATTACCTCGAACGAGTGTCATGCTTCAATGCGGCCCTCCGTCGGGCGGGACTCGGGAACAAAGGACGAGTCCTCATCGAGCAGACCCAATGACTTGATATAGTGCTTCAGTGAATGTCGAGAAATGCCCAGCAGGCGGGCGGCATCTTCCCTGTGGCCGCTACAGCGTCGCAGTGCCTCGTTCACAAGTGATGCTTTGAGTTCTCGGGTGACATCGTTCAAAGAACGATCTGCCGGAAATGTAAGGTTAAACGACCAGGAAGGGCTGTTATCCCTGAGAGCGAGATTTGCAGCGGTGATGAGATTGGACCCTGAGACGATTATGGCCCGTTCCAATACGTTTCGCAGTTCCCGAACGTTTCCCGGCCATCCATAGTTTATCAGGGCATTCATCGCCAAGCCGTCGATTTCGGGCACCGAAGGTAGTTGCATCTCCTTTCGAAGCTTGTCCATGATTTCCTTTGCGAGCACGGGTACGTCTTCTCTTCGGCGACGCAACGGAGGCATAGTAATTGACACCACATTGAGCCGATAAAAGAGGTCGCGTCGGAATTTTCCTTCCTCCACTTCGTTTTCCAAATCCTTGTTTGTGGCCGCGATGAGTCTGGCGTTCACCTGAATGTTCTTTTCTCCCCCTACCCGCGTAAATTGTCGTGTGTCCAAGAAAGTGAGGAGCTTCGCCTGAAGCGCAAGCGACAATTCTCCGATTTCGTTGAGAAGAAGCGTTCCTCCCTCTGCCAGTTCCAAGAGCCCCCGTTTTCGGGCGTGAGCTCCGGTAAACGCACCGCGTTCGTGCCCGAAGAGCTCCGATTCCGCTAAATCGTGGGTCACCGCTGCGCAGTTTATGGAGAAGAACGGGCCATTGGAGCACCGGGAATGGCTGTGAATATACCTGGCCAGATAATCCTTCCCGCTGCCGCTTTCGCCAAGAATAAGGATCGTGCTCTGTCTGTCTGCCGCCGTGCGAACGCTGGCGAGAACCGAGCGCATTGCCTCGGAAGGGTAGGGTTCGACATGTACCCGGGGTCTATAATCGTGACGCCTCCGTTCGGTCACATCCCGCATAGTGCCGCACATTCCGAAGATCTGGCCCTGGTCGTTTCGCAGAGGCACCCTCACTTCGTGAAAAATCATCCGGCCTCCCCGTATGAGCCTCGTGTATTCGCCTTCTATGGGCTCACCCGCCAGAACTCTGCGGTCGACGTCCTTGAAGTACGACCATTCTTCCCCGGGGAAAATCTCTTCGTCCGTTCTCCCGATTAACTGGGAACGGGAAATTCCCAAGAGATTTTTCATCGCAGGATTCACGTCGAGATATTTCAGGGACCTGTCTTTGAGAAAGATGCAATCCAGAGCACTATGGAAGATCGCTCGGAATCGTTCTTCGCTCTGGTACAGATCTTCTTCCGCTTTTTTGCGAGCCGATCGCATTTCCGATTCTTTCAGTTCTCGCTCCAGCGCTGCAGAAAGACGCGTGAGATTACTTTTCATCACAAAGTCGCTGGCACCCGCTTTCATGATTGATACAGCCGTATCTTCGCCTATCGCGCCCGAAACAATGATAAACGGAATGTCCAGTTTCTTTTCCCGAAGAACTTTCAGTGCACCCATTCCGCTGAATTGAGGCATCGAGTAATCCGCGATGACCGCATCCCAGTGCTGAATGTCAAGAGCAGTACTCATCGCGTCCCGTGTTTCCACGCGCTCGAACGTGGGATTATACCCTCCGCGTCTGAGTTCACGAACGATGAGAGCTGCGTCCTCCCCAGAATCTTCTACAAACAGTAATCTTAATTGCGATTTCACGAAACAACCCCCTCAATTGCGTGGCGACGACTATTTAATTCTGGTCGGCCGCATATGTGCCGGTAAGGTGAAATAGAACGTTGCGCCCTGATCGACTACCCCTTCGGCCCATATTCGCCCCCCATGGCGGTTTATTATGCGTCTCACGGTCGCCAAGCCGATGCCCGTGCCTTCGAAGTCTTCTCCAGCATGAAGCCTTTGAAAAACGCCGAAGAGCTTTTGGGAATATTCCATGTCAAAGCCGGCTCCGTTGTCGCGGACGAAATAGACCGGCTCATCACGGTTGTTGGTCCTGCCGAATTCTATCCTGGCTGCAGCCCGTTTTCCGGTGAATTTAACGGCATTTTGCAGGAGGTTCTCCAGTGCCAGCCTGATGAGATTTGCATCCCCTCGCGCCGTGAGGTTTGGTTCAAAAATGAATTCCACCACGCGATTCGGGTGGGCAAACCGAAGCTGGTTCATGATCGATTCTGCCAAATCCGACAAATCGACACCCACGATATTCAGTTCCGCAGTGGTTACTTTCGATAATTTGAGCATGTCGTCGATCAGCTGTTCCAAACGTTGGGCAGAAGATTCCAGACAGTTCAGATAGTATTCCCCGTCCGTATCCAGTTTACCCTCGTAGTCCTCCTTCAGGGCGCGTGCAAAGCCCATGATCATCCTCGCCGGCGCCCTCAGATCGTGGGAAACGGAATAGCTGAACGCCTTCAATTCCTTATTGACTTCTTCCAGAGCCCTGGCCCGATCGCCCAGTTTTTCATTGAGATTGCGGATTCGTTTGTCCGTTTCTTTGCGCACCTCAATCTGCATTTTCATAGCGTTGTTGAGAACTTCGAGTTCTGCGGTTCTTTCCCGAACACGTTGCTCAAGTCTCTTGTTCAAGTTTTGGATTTGCTCTTCAGCGCGTTTATGGTCGCTCACGTCCAACATCACCCCCTGGAGAAGGGGTTCGCTGCAATCATCCGAGAAAACGGGTTTCGACGCATTGCGAAACCACACCACCTCGTCGGTACTCTTAACCATCCGATATTCCGAAACGGATGCGGATCCCTGTTCAACTGCAGCACGCATGTCGTCGAGAACTTTCTGTCGGTCGTCGGGATGCAGCCGGCTCATCCAGACTGACGGATCGGATTGCCATTCCGATTGGGAGACCCCGAGCATTCGTTCTACTTGCGGACTGAGATAGATGGTGGAAAAATCTCGCGCTTTCATGATGTAGGTGATTGCGGGAACCTGCTCCACAAGGGTCTTGAATCTCGATTCCGCGTTTTTCAGTTGAGCCTCCGCTCGAGTTTGTTCGGTGACGTCCAGAATAATCCCCTCATAGTGAGACACAGACCCGCTCGCGTCGCACCGTGCGCAATGCAATCCTTTTACCCAGTGCTCCTCCCCGGATTTGTTGAGTATTCTGTACGTCTCGCAACACTCCATCTGGTTCTCGGGCGAGCATCCGGAAATTTCCGTAAATACTCGTTTCGCGTCATCGGGGTGAATGAGGTCCGCAAAAGAAAGCTTGGTTTTGAAAAAGTCGTCGGATGTGTAACCGAACTGCTGGACATTATCGGACACGTAGTCCACAGGAAGTCCCTCCGCATTGCGCCACAGGAACACAACAGCAGGACTCTTGTTCACAATGGACTCCAATTTCTTCAGGCTTTTCAGGACCTCCCGCAAATCGTTTTCGGTGCGCTTCTGATCTGAGACATCGAACAAACAGCCTACAATTTCGCAGGGGTCTCCCTCTTCATCGCAAATGAGCCGCAATTCGTCTCGTATCCATCTGTAAGAACCGTCCTTGTGCAAGAAGCGGTATTCGTAATTGTAGTACCCCGCCTCTGCCATAAGCGAGATGCCTGCCCGAATTCGAGCAATGTCTTCCGGATGTATCTTGTCCATGCGAAACTTGGGTCTTCCAAGAAATTGCTGCGGATCGTGGCCCAGAATGATTTTGACGTTGTCGCTCATGTACGTGACGGCGTGATTGCCCCCAAACCGGCAGGTGTAAATAACGCCGGCCATCGTGCGGAGTAAATCGTTCAGGCGGACTGGACTTATCTCAGCCTGTGAACTGTCGCGGGACCCTGTCGTTGCCGCGTTTCCAATTCCGCTGACGGGCAAGGGTTTTTCTTTTTTCAAAGAAACGATTTTACCTTTTCGGGATCCTTTGGTGTCGGTCGCTACGGGTACGGTTTGTTTGGAAGCGGAATTTTCCGAAGACACCTCATTTGCATCCGCGCGCACGGTATCGTTCTCGGGCAAGACCTTCGGAAGGGGGCACATCGTTTTCCTCCGATCCGAAACGCCGTCGAAAACGTTTTCGCTTTGAGAGCGTATCTCGTTGCCTTCGATACGACCGACATTCCCAATAACAGCTTGACACACCGGAGATATTCTGTCTCTTGCGTGAGAAGTCCGGGAAAGAAAGATCATGAACAGGCCGATCGCGACAAACATGGCAACCGTTGAGCCGGGTGCTTCCCCCCACGGCAATGCAGGTCCGGGTCGGCCCCCATGAACTAAGCCGTCAACATGATGGATCTGGCCGCTGAAATGCCCATAAACCGGCAAAAGCACAAACAGGCCGAAGAGAGCAATTATTAATTTAGAACCTCTTTTTGCAATACTGTTTCGTACTAGTAATGTAAGATTCAACCTCGTACCCCCAACTCGATCAATTAACTGGGAATTCAATAGGGGAAAGTCTGGGACTAACACTAATTACGATAAACGCGTCACTTCATCCGGATTCACTTGGTTTCCATACAATCGCCCCATCGAATTGTCTAATTGGCTTTCAAACATCCTCTATGCAATTGAAAGGGTCACACCATGCTTTCTATGAATACAGTAATTGTCATTATTATTTACTATCAACCATCAATTTGTCAAGCGACGAAATGTATCTTCGTGAAAGCGTTTTTTCGCCGCGAGGCGGCGCGTAACGCCCTTTTTCAGGGCGGAAACGCATCACCTGATCTTGAACGTGCAGCGCCCCCCGGCGTATTTGTCTCAAGAAAGGTCTTTTTGATGCCTGGGGTAACGCCTCAGTTACGGACGGGAAAAGGCTGTCATTGCGAGCGCAGCGAAGCAATCTCGGCTTTTAAATATCGAGATTGCTTCGTCGTTTCACTCCTCGCAACGACAGAGGTTAGGCACTTCCCCCGAGTAACTGAATGATTACTGCCTTGGGTCAAGAGCGCGGTTAGTGGCACGCAAGTCCTGGCTGCGGAACATCAGA
>Ga0187785_10000472_pt1 | contig 15099 bp, 10 predicted proteins | sample 0815_BV2_4_20_MG_FD_132466 | JGI IMG/M metagenome (GOLD analysis project Ga0187785, IMG submission 132466) | Tropical peat soil microbial communities from peatlands in Department of Meta, Colombia - 0815_BV2_4_20_MG | ecosystem: Environmental > Terrestrial > Soil > Wetlands > Peat | place...
ATGCGCTTTCAAAAGAGTAACATTGAAAAGTTGGTTCACGGCCTGTCCTGCCAGATCTCCTCCGCTACGAACGGCGCGGCCTGACTTTGCTGCGGAGACCCCCCAGGACAGGCTTCATCCATCGTCACTTGTCTGATTGCGCATTGGTCTCAGATGTTGCGAAAGTGGGGAGGCGCTTCTTGTAAGAGGCGCCTCCCCGTATCTCTCGTGAATGAATACGAATCTGCCGACACGGCCAGGTGAGAATGGAGACAGGGTCAAGGGGGCGGCTTTCGTTCGCCCTCAGCGGAGAAGCCTGATCGACTGGTATTATTCGATGCGTTGCGGTCCCCACCCTTTGTCAACCACGAAATCCACGAATTGTCTCACTTCGGGACTTGCCCTGCGGTCCAGATAGAGGAAAAACGGCCGTTTGATCGGATACGTGCCGTCCGCGATCGCCGATCGGGACAGTTTCACCGGGGATGAATCAGCGGTCTTTTTTATGGCCAGAACCTTGAACTGGGTGTTCGCCGAAAGGCTGGATTCGAGAGCATCACGAACTCTGGTGAGCCCGATTCCTCCTTTCGTGGTCCCAACTTTCCTCAGAATACTTTCGAAAGAACCCACGTTCTCCGCCTTGTTCGTGATAACAGCTCCTCCGAGAAGGTCGTTCCGGATGAAAAAGAGGGTACCTGCATGAATTTCTCCGGGCATGAACAGTTCGATGGGTTCGTCGGGTCCTCCGACCTGGCTCCATCGCGTGTGTTCTCCCTTGAGTATATTTTGAACTTGTTCCACAGCTAGATCGTCAAGCGGAAGGCCCGAGTTTACGACGACGGCAATACCGCCGTACCCGATGAGTCTCTCAACCAGATCCACGCCCTTTGACGCAGCATCTTTGGTTTCTTGGTCTGTTGCTCTTCGAGGAGCCATTGCTACTTCACTTGTCTTATCAATAAGATAGCTAAGCCCGATCTCTTTGGATCCTCCGCTTACGATAATATTGAACTGTGGATGCTCTTTCATAAATATTTTTGCAAGTTTATCCACGCGGCCGGCGACACTGTCAGCGCCTCGCACTCTAATAACAAAATTGTTGCTGCCATCTTGTGCCTCTGCGAATCCTGCGGCAAAGAGCGCGAGTGCCAGAACCGCACCCAAAAGTATTGACCATGATTTTTGCATTGTGACTCCTCGAACAGATGAATTTTTTCACTGCCGCACGTGCAATGCCGGGCAGAAATAACGCGGGACCGTTTCAGTACAGACTAAGAGCATTGGTTTGGAACGGGTGCCACCCGAGCGGTTCAATGCAGTAAGCTTCGTGCAATGTTGTGCAAATGTTGTGCCCAGCTACCAGGTAAAAGTAAACTCTGCAAAACGGTTCAATTTCTGCAAAAAAAGTCAGTTTTGAGAAGGTCGGACTCGGCGTGTGATGTCAAAAAGTTTTACAGGCACTGTCAACTATCCTTATACAGTCTTATATCGGTTATCCATGAGAAACGCCACTCAGTTGTATTCATTCAGTCTCGCGAGGGAACCGTTGTTTTCCAGTCCTTGTGAGGAGTGAAACGACGAAGCACTCTCGATATTCGAGGGCGATGGCTTCGCTTCGCTCGCCATTGTAAGCCCTTTTCACGCCCGTGACTGAGCGGATACGGTCGGTTTCCGCATCAAAAAGCCTCGGCACTCTGACGGAACACGCCGATTAGTTCTCGGCATCCGTTAATTGAACGGCTCTTTCACAGAACCGACTCCTTCAAGAACCACGCATGTCCGCGGTTCGTAAAAGCCACTCGATTCAGGAGTTTTTCGAAGTTGTGGCGTCTCATGCAACCCCGCCGTACCAATACGTTCACCACGTGGTCGTAAATCCGATCTTTTGTCGAACCAGGATGGGCTGAAAGATATGCGGTAATGATCGAGACTGCAATCTCGTGGAACTCCTCGATTCCGGCTTCGTAGGCTGCATTCCGGCTTTCATATTTTTCCGGTTTTCGGAAATTTATGACCAGATCCCGTTTCACGAGTTTGTCAGCGACGCGCTGGTTGTACGTGTTTGAACCCGTGTCAATTACGGTTGCCTCGTTCGAGTCTTGTGTGACGAATCCCGCTCGGCTCATGATGTCCTGGACGTGCCTCCAGGTCAGCGATGAACCGTCGTGATAGCACAAACTCAGCCATCGCCCCGGCTTCAGGACTCTGAAGCATTCGGAAATCGCTTGAAACATCATACCCGCCCAGTCTTCGAGGCTCCGGTTGCGGGTGTTGTTTACGATGATCTCATGGTGGTGCCAGTCGGTATTCAATCCCAACCACGATTCCCAGACGAAATTCAGCTCCCCATATTGAACCGCCCCCCCGTACGGAGGATCGGTAAAAATGTAATCGACCGAACCGGACGGTATTTCAGAGAGAGAAACGGCAGATTGTGTGGAAATGCGGGCATCTTGAGTCACCACCCACTTGTTCAGTGTTCTTTTTGCCTTCACAATGCGGCGGAAAACTGTCGTGAGGCTCTCCAGGACGTTTCGTTGTTTCGACATGGGCGGCAAGGCCCAATTCCCGGGAATATAACCGCCGCCGCCACTGAGATGTTGCGCTTTGCGGCTCACGGCAAACATTCCCGAAGTAATGACCGCCCGCAGATCTTCGTCCCGACCCGCGGCTTGCATAAAGGCACCAAGTGCACGCAGATTTCTCACGGTGAAAAGATCTGCAACGCGTCTGAAATTTCGACTCGGCCGCCATTCGTCTCCCCACGGGACTGCCGAGTCGTGCACGTTCATCATGAACTGCTGCGGATACGGATACGCAACCGGTTCCTTGTCTATTTCAGCAATGCGAGCCAGATCGATCCTTTGGAACGCGAGCCGCTCCTCGCGACTTCCCAGGACCGACCTGAGAGTCCTTTTTGGAATACACCGCCCGGAGCAGGTGAAATTTACCGCGACCGGCTCGCTGCCGCGAGTTCCGAGATACGGTGTGATTGCCGTGCCGCATGCCGGGCAAGCTGCGGGCCTGCGAAGGGCCGCCTCAAAATAGGTGGTGTGCCGCCCGCATTCCGGACATTCATAAACATTGGAATAAATCAGGTAATGGATCGTCCCGGGACTGCCGCATCTATGGCACGTCGTACGATACAGGTATTCCATTTCTACGGCGACCTTTGCACACAGGGAACTGAAACGCCGCTCGAGGTCATCCGGGTCGCAGCGGGACAGATAAAAACGGGTTATGAACGTAGCCGCCGGAGACGCGTCAATCGCGACCGCTTTCCTCCCGTTCATCAACGCAGCCAGAGCGGTTCCTCCCGACCCGCAAAAGGGGTCGAGAACCAGATCGCCTCTTTCTGTATAATGTCTTATGTACGCCTCAATCGCGTCGACAGGCTTCTTGCCCAGATGATAAGCATGCATGCTGTATATATGGGAATTCTTGTTGGTACGGATGGATCGAGTAAACTCCGGCACCTGATAGGCGTCGCTGTCCGGATCGAAGGGCCGGCTCTCCAGGTGCGCGTCCACAAATGGACGAAGATCGGGATTCGGCTTATCTCCTGAATACAGCATGGCAATCCGATGACGCTCTTTCAATTTTTCAATTCAAACTGACTTTTGTCCGATGGACAACATTCCCGCATGCTTCTATACTACAGAAAAAGACATATGGAGATACATATTGTGGAAAATTTGTTGAAAGAAATCGCTCTGGAAGAAGGAATAGATCATCGACTAGTCGAACAGAGCTTCAATAGGGGGAGAGTAGCGGTTTTCAAGGCGCCCCCGGCAGGGAAGGCCGTCGCCGTGGGCGAGAATCTTCGAATCAAAGTGAATGCGAACATCGGCACTTCGGGCGACGTGCACGATGAAGGCTTAGAGCTGCGTAAGCTTGAAGCCGCTGTCAAAGCAGGAACGGACGCGGTGATGGACTTGTCCACCGGCGGCGATCTGCGGTCCGTTCGGCGAAAAATTGTGGATTCTTCACCGGTGCCCGTCGGTTCGGTCCCTATATATGAGGCTATCGTGGAATCCGTCAGGAAACGGGGAGGCGCCGAGCGCATGCTTGCGGAAGAGATGCTGGACGCAATACGGCTGCACGGCGAGGATGGCATCAGTTTTGTCACGGTCCATTGCGGGGTTACCCTGTCGGCTCTCGGGCATCTCGAGCGAAAACCCCGGGTATGCGGCATCGTGAGTCGCGGGGGGAGCTTTCTTGCCCGTTGGATGAGGGCTAACAACCGGGAAAATCCGCTTTACGAGCGATACGACGAAGTGCTGGACATCTGCAAACACTACGGAATGGTCATCAGCCTGGGGGACGGCCTGCGACCCGGAGCAATCGCGGACTCGATGGACCGGGCCCAGGTGGATGAGCTCATCACCCTGGGAGAGCTCGCTCGCAGAGCCAGACAAAAGGGCGTCCAGGCCGTGATTGAAGGCCCCGGACATGTTCCCCTGGACCAGATTCCCGCACAGATGCAGCTTCAGAAGAAGCTCTGCGACGATGCTCCGTTTTACGTCCTCGGTCCCCTCGTGACGGATATTGCTCCGGGAATGGATCATATAACCTCCGCAATCGGAGGTGCGGTTGCAGCAATGCACGGTGCGGATTTTCTGTGTTACGTCACTCCGTCGGAACACCTGGGTCTGCCGGATGTGCACGACGTGCGCATGGGTGTGCTCGCTGCACGGATAGCCGGACACGCAGCAGATCTCGTGCGACAGAGGCCGGGGGCATGGGAATGGGACGAGAAAATGAGCAGAGCCCGGAAAAGCCGAAAATGGGCTGAACAGATCAGGCTTGCTCTGGACCCTGAGCTTGCCCGGGAGATCCGGGCCCGCACCTGCCGTGAGGATCACGAAACCTGCACGATGTGCGGCGACCTGTGCGCTTACAAAGCTGATTCGTGAGCCCGACTCCCCATTGAACGACTGCCGGTGCAAGAAAGGATCACAGCCTCATGGGGGCCAGCTCCGGGTGGGCCAAGGAGAAGGTTATTTCAATGGCTCGACGAGTTGTTGCAAAACACTCCGTTTATCTTTTAGCGGAGAGTTCCTGGAGTTCTCTGTGACAATTCGCCAAGGACTTGTATTTCTCGTCTATTTTTTCAGTTGCTTCCGAGGCAGCGGCGTCTGCCTCGAGTGCAGCTATCTCGGTCAGGATATTCCGACATTCCGTCTTTTTCACGACGTCCGGTTTGCAGGCGTCCTTGCACTTGCCGGTCTGACCTCTCAATTCAGTGAGCTTCTTGGTCAATTCTGAAATCTGTTTCTGTGCTTGCGTCGCTTTGGGCAGATCTTTTTTCTCGAGAGCACGTTCTGCTTCTGTATCCTGCTTCTTGATTTCCTGTTCAGTGGAACTTATGTTGCGTTCAACTTCTTTGCATTCCTCGCACGTGATGGGATGAACGGCGCCTGCCGAAAAAAATAGAAGGATTCCTACCAGAAGGGAAATCTTTTTCCAGTGCATCGGTTCCAGTTCTCCCGGATTTTGGATAGCTTACCCAGGCAGTCTAACGCATATCCGTTCATGAGAAAAGACCTAAATGCATGCGCACGGTAATCGTTCAGTTTCGCAGAGGCATCGTCGTTTCCCTGTTATTGCCAGGAGTGAAACGACGGAGCAATCTCGATATATAAAGACGAAGATTGCTTCGCTGCGCTTGCGATAAAGGCCTTTCCCCACTCGTAACAGGATGGATATTGTGCACGGGCGTATCCTAAGATCAGACGAACATCGTCTTCGGACAAGCGCGACGCCGCTGTTTGCCGACGCCCCATCATACGCATTCGCCACAAGATGTATGAGATGTCAGGGCTGGGGGCTCTCCTGCACGAAGTGATGAGACGGCTCTGCGTCGTCCGCAGCGAAGGAGTGCCCCGAGCCTGTGGCGGGAATCGAGTTACCTGTAAAAAAGCGAATCCGTATCAGAAGCGGTGGAGAAACGTGGCGAGACCCTGAATCATGTCCGTCCCGGAATTCGAATTGTGAAGCTCGTCCCCTTTTCCCCACATGTTGCCGTTGCACAAATGCCTCCACTGGAGTCCGAGCGACAGGAGCCCGTTGCCCGGCAAGCACCTTTCCAGACCGCATCCACCGATAAACGACCAATTCCAGCGCGAACCGGAATTGCGATATGTTTCGGACACGTAGCTGACTCCGGCGCCGCTTTCCAGGTACGGAGCGAATCCTCCTGCTCCCTTGGGAAAAGTGACCTTACCTTTGGGAATCCATCCGAACTCGTATCCGTCATGGAAATCGAGCTTTTTGATTCGCTCTATTGTGCCCTCGTAGTAAACTACGTAGGAAGCGAGCATCGCAATCTGGACTTCGCCCATCGCAGGCCCCCACAGGGTCAACGTGGGATACCTGGATAACGGCCTACTCATCTCCACCGTCGCGTAATCCAATTGGGTTGACGTGCCGTATGTACGGCCGTAAGCGAGCTTGACCAGGTATTCGGGGCCGGGATCGAACATATAAGGCATTTCAGGAAGGGCGAGAGATGCATGACAACCGGAACCGGGCAGGATCGGGGTGGCGGTGTTCAGTGGTGCCAGGGTTCCGTCCCAGCTCGCTGCGGGAGAAGGTGTCAAAAGGAACGTCACGAGGGTCAAGAGAGTGCCAAACCGTCCACAGCGACAGAGGTAATCCACCATGTCCTCCTTGACTAAACAAAAAAACAAACCAAAATGTGAGATGGAAGGGTCGCTAACACGGACGGAGCGCCATGTCAAGGAAGAATCAACATCAGTGACTCTTTAGCGGAGAAGGATTACGTTCTACTTTTACAGCGTTTCCCAGACTCCTTGCGGAACCGGGACGGTGCTCTGAAGGAAAACCTTTTTGATGTAGGCACTTATTCCGCGGGCCGGGGCTCAACCCTTGACACTTTTTCCGCTGCTTGCTATCTGAGTAGCGATCATGCCGTTCCAGTACACCACCGGTTTCAGCCCGGAGTCAGCGGCATCGCATACAGAGTATATAAGGGGGTGTGTGTTTCTTTGGAAGAAACCCAACCTGACAAACAGGAAAGCCTGCTTCGCAAATTAAAAAAAATTATGGGCTTGCAACGCAGGCAAAAGGAAATTCAGGAAGTTCTGGACGAGAGCGAGGAGCAGGGACTGATCGATCATGACGAAGGCGACATGATCGAGGGTATATTCGAGCTCAAACAAACGGTCGCTCGTGAAATCATGATCCCGAGAACCTATATTGTGGGGATTTCCCGGGGTAGCACCAAAGAACAAATTCTCAGCACAATCATCGAATCAGGACATTCCCGCCTGCCGGTCTACAATGAGAACATCGACCATATCATCGGAATACTCAATGCCAAAGACCTCTTGCCGTTGTGGCTCGACGGAGGAGAGGAATTTCGAATTGAACCGATACTCAGGGACCCGTTTTTTGTTCCGGAAACAAAAAGGATCAACGATCTTCTTAACGAATTACGCTCCAAGAAGTCTCATCTTGCCGTGATCGTCGACGAATACGGTGGGACCGCGGGGATTGTGACCATCGAAGATATCATCGAGGAGATAATCGGTGAGATCCGCGATGAACACGACACCGAAGAAGAATTGTTCCTCCCTCAGGAAGACGGCTCCGTGCTCGTGAACGCGTGGGCGAACCTCGACGATTTCGAGGAGCGCTTTGGGGTGGGGCTTCCCAGGGAAGGCTACGACACACTGGGCGGATTCATTATTCATTTACTGGGACGGGTCCCGAGGAAAGGCGAAGAAATAGATTTCGAGGGGATACGCATCAAGATTCTTGCAGGAGACCAAAAACGAATCACCAGGGTCTCCGTGAGTCCGCCGGGAGGCGAGCCCGCAGCTGACGTCCCATCCAGCCAACCTGACACGAATCCATGAAAACCTCTCTCGCTGCGGCTGCCGCGGCAGGCTTTTTGTTGGCCCTTGCCTTTCCGCCGTTCAACCTTGATTTTCTTGCTTGGATTGCTTTTGTGCCGCTACTGTGTGTCCTCGAACAGGACGGCACTCCTGGTCGCGCCCCTTTTTACGGCGCAGCATTCGGCATAGCTTTTTTCATGCTGGACATGAACTGGATTTATTCAACGCTGGTCACACATGGCCATTTCGGAGCCGTTCCTGCTGTCCTGACTTTTCTTGCGCTCATTTTCATGTTGGCCGCATTTCCTGCGGGGTTTGCTTCGGCGGTGGCAGTTTGCGGCAGGAGGGGGTTTTCGGTTTTTCTCACCGCTCCGTTTATCTGGACAGGTATTGAATACATCCGAGCTGTCATTTTTTCCGGTTTTCCGTGGGACCTTGCCGGCTATTCTCAGGCCGGCAGACTGCATGTCGTTCAGATCGCAGATATTACGGGCATTTACGGCATCTCTTTTCTCCTTCTCCTGGTGAATGGAGCCGCGGCGGACCTCATACAATCAGTTGCCCAGAAAAAGCGGCCCCGGCTGTTGATGCTGGGAATCGCGGTTCTGATAGCGGTTTCGGCAATCATGTACGGACAGGTGAGAATCTTGGAATTTTCGCCCGCCAGTCCATCGGGCGAGAGCTGCCCCATCGGAGTTCTTCAGGGAAACATTCCTCAGGAAATGAAATGGGAAGCCCGGACCCGGGAGCTGACATTCAGCACGTACGAAAGGCTGGGGGCCGCCGCTGTTCGTGAGGGAGCCCGGCTGTTGATCTGGCCCGAAACAAGCGTGCCAGTGCTTTTCGGCACCAGGGACCCGGACACGCAGCAGCCCGGACGGATTTCCGAAATCCTCGGCGTACCCATGCTGGTGGGAGCACCCTACTGCGAAACCGTGGACGGCAACGACTACTATTACAACAGCGCACTTCTCATGGACGGCGTGAATCTCACCGGGAGATACGACAAGATCCACCTCGTGCCGTTCGGAGAGTACATGCCTCTTTCCTGGTTATTGCCGCTCGGGCCGGGAATCGCGGCGCGAGAAGCCGATTATTCTCCGGGCCACTTCATGACGGTTCTGTCCGTACCCGGTTGTGTGCCTTTTAGCGTGCTCATTTGTTACGAAGCTATTTTCCCCGATCTTGCGCGAGCAGCTCTGGCCAACGGCGCTCAATTACTCGTTAACATTACGAATGATGGATGGTTCGGAGACACCGGCGCTCCATATCAGCATCTGGCCATGGCCAAACTCAGGAGCGTGGAAAATCGCGTCTGGTTGCTTCGTTCGGCCAACACCGGTATCAGTGCGGCTTTTGATCCGGCAGGGAACATGGTAACGAGCATCCCGCTGCAGAAAGAAGGCTATTTTGTGGTCACGGTACCCCGCGCTGGACGAGCCGGTTCCTTCTACTGCAGTTTCGGCGACATTTTTGCATGGCTCTGCGTGGCCGCTTGCGGATGCATGGGATTGTGGTGTTTCATTACACGAGACCGCCAGCGGATTGGCTATATTGCTGGGCATTGAACATGGTGCTTTCCGTCCGCAGCCAGCCAGGCCGTCCGGAGCGAAGAGGACACCTGGCCGGCAGACGCATTCCTAATGCGCAGCACTATAGACCGATTCGTATGCTCCCAAAGCCCGGCCCCTCCACGGTGTTGTTGTAGTGCTCGAAAATTGTGTCGGATTCTCTCATTATTCTCGCCCGTATTCCGGCGGTTCCATCATGTCATTGCGGGGAGCGGAGCGACGAAGCAATCTCGGTTTTGGTCAGTTGGAGATTGCTTCGGGCTTTGCCGTGGTTATTTCTTGTAAAGCTTCTTCAGGCGATTGATGTGGCCCCTGCCCAAGCCCTTCACCTCGCACCCCAACTGAAAATAGTGCTTGATCCGGTCATCGTTAAGCATGCCGAAACAGTCGATGACCGCGATGGGACCGCCTGCTGCTTCAACCACCTTCTCCGGCTGCAAGTCCAGGAATTGCCTGTGGCGCACCGCGAATATGACCGCATCCGCGCCCTGGAGGGCCTCGTCGAGAGTCTTGGCAACGGCCAGCACATTGAGCTTCTTCTGCCCTCTGAAAAAACGGGAGCGACTCTTTCCTGGCATGGGGTACGTGGCCTGAGCCTCGAATTCCCACCAGTGATCCACGTACGGGTCGTGAACGCACACCTCGGCACCCATTTCCGCGAGCCGCCGAAGAATTATCTCGGAGCCGCTGTACCTCGTATCGCCCACATCTTCTCTGTAAGACGCTCCCAGGAGCGCCACTTTGGATGCGGCTATATATCTCCCCATATTCCTGAGCGCGTCCCGAGCGAGTTCCGGGACGTGGAGGGCCCTGCTGTCATTGATGTTTATGGCCAGGGGGGTAATCTTGAACAGAGCATCCTCGAATCCCATCAGGTGCTTGTACGCCCATACTCCGAGTCCGCCGTCCTTGGGCAGACAATATCCACCGATTCCGGGACCGGGGAAGATGAGGTTCGAATGTGTGGGCCGAACCTTGATTGCATCGATCACCTTGATGAGATCGACCCCGTTACGCTCTGAGAAGAGACTCCACTCATTGAGAAAACCCAGAATAGTAGCTCGATAGCTATTTTCCACAATCTTTGCCGTTTCGGATTCCATGGGACGGTCCAGGCAGGTGAGGGGAAAATTCTTCGTATCTATCACTTCGTTCAGGAATTTCACCACGCGATCCCGGGATTCCTGATTTATGCCGCTGCAAACCCGCCAGAAATTTCTGATGGAATTCACGTAATTCGCTCCGGGCATAACGCGCTCATAGCTGTGTGCAAGAACCGGTTCGGAGGCAATGTTGCGCGTCCGAAAAGCTTTCTTTATGACCGGGTAAGCCACCTGTTCCGTCGTGCCGGGCGGAACCGTAGTTTCGATAAGGACCAGCGCGTGAGGTTGAATCGTTTCCCCGATTATTTCCAGGGCCTTTTCCAATTCCTCCATTTGGACATATCCGGTACTGATGTCATTGAGGGCTTCCTTGATGTAATCGCATTGAACGTCCACCACGACCACGTCTGCCAGCGCGAGGGCCTTGTAGGTGAACGATGCGGTAAGCGTTTGCTTATCGACCACGCATCGGCGAATGATCTCCGGAACTTCCGGATCCTCGGATTTGATGGGCGCGACCCCGCGATTCAGCAGAGGAATTTTCCAGAAGCTCCTGGTGCTGGGCCTTTGCATGCCGATGACGAACTTGCCGGGAGCGCCGGACGCATCCGTGGAATCCGCCACGACAGCGGCCATCACTGCACCCACGAATCCCATTCCGATGACCACGACAATTTCCCGACCCTTTGCACGATTGGCTGCAGCAAGGTTTTCGAGGCGCCTGAACTCCAGTTCGTATTCTTCTTTCGTAGGGAGCAGGAATTTTTCCCCATCAGGACTTATTGAATGTTCCAAAGTCATCTTATCCCCTATGAGTTTTCTGGAAGACGTCGGTCCGAGCATGCCGCTTTGGGCCGGCAGCGCAGCAGGTTCGCGAACATAACGTGTTAGCATAAGTCCGTCCCCGCCTCGGGTCAAGAGCGAAAGCCATTGAAGAGGTACCCCCCGTATGTTATGAGTTCATTTCGAACTTCCGAGCGCAGCTCCGGCACACGACCCGGTGCCGCGAGACGGCGAACTCGTGGGCGTACTGGAGGCACCATGGACAACAAATACAATCCCGAGGCGGTCGAAACGAAGTGGCAGGAATATTGGGCCGGGGAGAACCTGTTTCACGCGAAACTCGACACCTCCAAAACCAAGTACTACGTGCTGGAAATGTTTCCCTATCCATCCGGCCGCATACACATGGGGCACGTACGAAATTATTCCATCGGCGACGTGGTGGCTCGTTTCAAAATGATGCAAGGATATGACGTGCTCCATCCCATGGGATGGGACGCCTTCGGAATGCCCGCGGAAAACGCTGCAATAAAGAACAAGTCACATCCTGCCAAATGGACCATGGGCAATATCAATGAGATGCGCAAGCAATTAAAAAGAATGGGATTCTCGTACGATTGGGACAGAGAGATTGCAACCTGCCATCCGGAATATTACCGCTGGGAACAGTGGCTGTTCGTGAGAATGTTGGAAAAGGGGCTGGTATACAGGAAAAAATCCATTGTGAACTATTGCGAGCCTTGCGCTACAGTCCTCGCCAATGAACAAGTGGAAGCCGGAGCATGCTGGAGGTGCGGTACACCGGTAGTCCAAAAAGAGCAGGACGGATGGTTTTTCAAGATAACCCGGTACGCAGAGGAACTCCTGGAATGGTGCGATAAGCTCACGGGTTGGCCCGAAAAAGTCCTCACCATGCAGAGGAACTGGATCGGACGAAGCCACGGAGCCCGCATCCTTTTCGATATGGAGGGCAGCCCAGAATCCATAGAAGTCTTCACCACGCGGCCGGACACCTTGTATGGCGCTACGTTCATGAGTCTGGCTCCCGAGCACCCTTTGTGCCTGAAGCTGTCCAAAGGGACGCCTCAAGAAAAAGAAGTCAGTCTATTCATCAATCAGGTGCTTACCCAAGACTGGCAGACGAGAATCGGTGAGGAAGCCGACAAGAAGGGCGTATTCACGGGCGCATACTGTATCAATCCTCTTACGGGCCGAAGAATGCCCATATATGTCGCGAATTTCGTGCTGTACGAGTACGGCACCGGCGCGGTCATGGCAGTACCGGCCCATGACCAGAGAGATTTCGAGTTTGCCAGAAAATATGGTCTGGATATGATTGTTGTGATTCAGCCCGAAGACCGGGAACTCACAGCCCAGACCATGACCGAGGCGTATGTGGATCCGGGAACACTCGTCAATTCGATGGAATTCGACGGCATGGACAACGAACTCGCAAAGAAAGCGATCGCACTGAAGCTGGAATCGATGAACAAAGGCGGGCTCACGATCAATTACCGCATTCGCGACTGGGGAATATCGAGACAGCGATACTGGGGAGCGCCTATCCCCATTATACATTGCGGTGAATGCGGAGCAGTGCCTGTCCCTGACGAAGACCTTCCTGTGGTGCTGCCTGTGGATATCGAGTTTCCGGTGAGTGGAAGATCCCCTCTCCCGGAGCTCGACTGGTGGGTAAACGTGCCGTGCCCCAAGTGCGGAAAACCCGCACGAAGGGAGACGGACACGATGGACACATTTGTCGAGTCGTCCTGGTACTTCGACAGATACGCGTGTCCGCGATACGACAAGGGGATTATCGACCATGAAAGCGATGCCTTCTGGCTGCCCGTAGACCAGTACATCGGGGGGATCGAGCACGCGATTCTTCACCTTCTGTATTCGCGATTTTTCACCAAAGTACTCAGGGACCTGAACATAAAGCGTTCCGATGAACCGTTCACCAATCTGCTGACCCAGGGAATGGTCATCAAGGACGGAGCGAAAATGTCGAAATCCAAGGGAAACGTAGTGGATCCCGAGGAACTCATCAAGAGATACGGAGCCGACACGGTGAGACTTTTCTGCATGTTTGCGGCTCCACCCGAAAGGGACCTGGAATGGACTTCCGAGGGTGTGGAGGGTGCGTATCGATTTCTGGGACGGGTCTGGAATCTCGTGTATCTGCACAAGGACAGAGGAACGAAACCCGGTCCGGAACAGGATAGCGAACGAGCACGGGACATCCGAAGGCTCACCCACAAGACGATCAAGAAGGTAACGGACGATATCAAGAATCGGTTCCATTTCAATACCGCTGTGGCCGCAGTGATGGAATTGACGAACGAGCTTGGTCGCGTTACCCCGGAGGAGGCGAATCGACGGGATATCGGTGCGGCGCTCGCAGAAGCGGTTCGCGTGGTCGTGATACTGCTTTCGCCTTTTGTGCCGCATATTTCAGAGGAACTATGGGAAGCCTTGGGCGGACAACCGGGCATGGTACGGATTGCATGGCCCACGTTCGATCCTGCTCTCTTGGAACAGGACACGATGCTCATCGTTGTCCAGGTGAACGGCAAGAAGCGGGGTGAGATTACCGTCCCGGCGGACGCCCCGGAGGAAGATATTAAACAAGCGGCCTTTGCAGAGAGCAATGTCCGGAAGTTCTTGGAAGGCAAGACCATTCGAAAAACAGTCCTCGTTCCGGGAAAACTGCTGAGTCTGGTGGTGAACTGAAGGGTATTCCGGTCGAAAAGTCACTCGATCGTGCGAATAACCTTCCTGCCTCATGCGGTGTCCGGTTCGACAGAGGGCAAGGCAACAATCACCAAGAGACTGTTCGCAGGAAGGCTGTAATCCTCACATGATGATGACCGGGATTGCGCGAGGGCTTTGCTCCATTCTCATTATCGTTTCTCTCGTAGTCTCCGGCTGCGGGGTGCATTTCAGCGGACGCAAGGACGACACTCCCTTCCCGCCCGATATCAAGACGATCGTAGTTGAAAGCGCAGTGAACAATACCATCGTAACGGGCATTGAAACCGAGTTGACGAATGATTTGCGGGATGAATTCGCTCTGGGCACCAGGCTTAACCCTGTGAGGACCGGAGGCGATGTTTCTCTGAAGACCGTTATTTCGGATTACGAGGATACTCCGTCCACGTACCGGGCCGACGGCAAGGAATTGACACGGATCGGAACCCTGAAAGTTCACTGTTCTCTTGAGAAAGAAGATTCGAAAAAGGGCCTCTGGAGCAAAGATTTCTCAGCGTCGAACACGTACAATGTAACCGATACGATTACGGACACCCTGGGAAACAGACGCCGCGCCATTTCACGGATGATCAAGGATCTGACACCCCGGGTTCACCGGTCCATGTACGACAATTTCTGATAGTGCACATCATCGCGCGTTCAAAGAAACAACATTGGGGTGACCCTCTTTGTAAAGACTGGCCCGCCCAAACTCCCTCCTAGTGTTGTGTACCGCAAATAGCTTTCACATCACCGACTTGGTCGGGACGCGAATCAGTGTCATTGCGAGGAGCGACGCGACGAAGCAAGCTCCAGCCCTTATCCTGCAACTACGCGAGATTGCTTTGCTCGCAATGACAAAACCGGCTACCCTTGCTCGATGAAAACTTCGGGAGAGGCTCAGATGGCCGGTTACCTAAGTTACTTGTGGGACAGCACACTAGTGTTGTGTTTCAGCAATGACTTTACGGTTCGGTCGTCGTGGCAGGTACTTCTAGGAAGATTCGCTCCGAGTTCAGACGTAAAGCTATTACTGCAACACTACACTAG
>Ga0187785_10000473_pt1 | contig 15097 bp, 11 predicted proteins | sample 0815_BV2_4_20_MG_FD_132466 | JGI IMG/M metagenome (GOLD analysis project Ga0187785, IMG submission 132466) | Tropical peat soil microbial communities from peatlands in Department of Meta, Colombia - 0815_BV2_4_20_MG | ecosystem: Environmental > Terrestrial > Soil > Wetlands > Peat | place...
CCGCTGCCGACCATCGGCTGGCCGTCGGTGAAGAACTTGGCGGTGTTGATGTCGTGGCAGCTGGACGATCCCCAGATGTGCTCGGGGATGATGTAGACCCACGGCGGCCGGATCGGGGCGATCGTCGGCTTCTTGAGGGTCCAGACCAGCTGCGTGTCGCTGGGCGCCGTGATCGTCTTCGTGAAGTCCGGCACCAGGTAGTTCAGCGAGTTGCCCAGCTGGCACTTCAGGATCAGGTTGTAGGTGAAGGCGATGTCCTTGGCGGTGAGCGGTTGACCGTCCTGCCACTTCGCGTCGTTGCGGATGTCGAAGGTCCAGGTCAGGTCGTCCGAGGAGTTCGTCCACTTCGTGGCGAGGCCGGGAGCCGCCGTCAGGTTCGCCTTGTCGAAGTTCTCCAACATGTCGAAGTTCAGGGACAGGACCTCGTACTCGGTCGTCGTGAGGGCCTTGAAGGGGTTCACCGAACCCAGGTCCCCGAGCGTCCCTTCGATGAACGTGATCTTCTGGCTGCCGCTGGGGGATGCGCTCCCGCTGCTGCTCTGGGCCAATGCGTTCCCCGCGAACGCCACCGCCACGAGCGTGCCCAGCACGGCCGTCGCCACCAGGGTGCGGGCCGCTCTCCTCATCGCCGAACTCCTTCCACGCCTACGGATCCCTCTTTCCCATACCTACGCTCGGGCGGGACGCTCCGGTTCGGAGGCGACCAGGTGGCGCCCTGTATAGCACTGCGGGATGCGCGAACGCTAGGCGAGTCCGGTGGGGCCTCAGGCGCGCACGCCGGTGAGGTCGATCTCCTCGTACGGCTGCTCGCATGGGTTGCCGGGGGCGACCCACATCCGACGTTCGGCGGGGTCGGCGACCATCGAGAACATGCAGGCGGAAGCCTCGTCGCCCTCGTCGGGATCGGCATGGAGGCAGATCGCCTGCGGCGAGGACCGGTGATCCCGCATGATCTCCATCAGGTCCTCCGCCGAACGGACCGGACGCTCGGCCAGCAGTTCCCGGAGCCGCTCCAGGCGGGCGACGGAGCCCTCCGATGGCGCCGGGGCCAGGCTGGCCAGGTCGCTCTGGTAGTGGTTCGTGTGGGGTCCGTCCCCGTCGATGGCCCGGTGCTCGCGGCCGCTCGTCTCCAGGATCACGGCATCGCCGTCGGCGAACGCGAACACGTGGCCGTAGCCGCCGGCCCGTCCTCGCATCGCGGCGCGGGCCAGGGCGTCCGAGCGGTCGCGCGCCTCGAGCGCGCTCCGTGAGACCAGCACGCGGGGCACGCCCACGCCGTCGTCGGCCGCGGTCAGCGAACCGATCCCCTGGGCCGTGCCGTGGCCGTTGATCCCGACGGCGGGAAGACAGCACACCACCGTGGGGCTCGCGACCGAGACCCGCCCGCCGGGCGGCCGGTCCAGCACCACGGCGACGTTGCCGGCGTCGCCGGCGAGCCAGTGCTCGTTGTGCCCGAGGAGCGTCCGGCCGTCGGACGTGCGGACGCTGACGCTCGAGCATCGCTCCGGCGGGGAGCGCTTGGCCAGGTAGCCCTCCTTCCGTTGGAGGAACAGCAGCTCGCCTTCCGGTGACTCGAGCAGCGGCTCGAGCTCCTCGAACGCGTTGATCGCGAACAGCTCCAGGACCGGAACGAGCGCGCCGACGGCCATGCCCTTGAGGACGCTCATCATGTCGGGGTACGCCGTTTCGGACGCGACCAGGTACGGCGTCAGGAGGTCCTGCAGCTGCTCGGACGACACCCCGCGGCGGTCCAGGTACCGATGGTAGAAGTCCACCGAGCGCTGGATCAGGTCGCGGAGCTCGACGCCGATCTGGGAGCCGCGCGCGAGGCCGTCGCCCTCCGCGCGCACCACCCGCAGCGAGGTCACGCGACCGTGGCCTCCGGTTCGGACAGCGCCCGCGCCTCGACGCTCGTGACGAACGCGGTCTTGCCCGCCACGTAGGACATGATGTCGCGAGGATGGGCGGCGGCCAGCCGTCGCTTCAGCTCGACGTAGTCGGCCGCGTCCTCGGGGTGCGCACGCAGCCAGTCGCGGAACGCGAGATGGCGGAGCTCCCACTCGGATCCCGCGGCGCACACGTGGAGCTGGAACCGCCGCTCGCCGTCCTCGTCGAAGCTGAAGTACTCGTGCTCGGGCTTCATCGCATCGATTGCGTGCCGGTAGCCGAGGCCCACCAGGACCGGGACGTACGCCTCACGCGGTTCGAGCGTCGGCAGCGACACCTGGATGTCGACGATCGGCTTGGCCGCGATCCCGGGCACCGAGGTGGAGCCGACGTGATCGATCCGGACGACGGCGTCGCCGAGCCCGGCGCGGATCCGCCGGGCCTCCCGTTCGAACGCGGCCGGCCACGCCGGATCGGGTTCGACCACCGCGTAGGTCCGGCTCCGCCCCTCGACCTCGCCGGCGCGGGCCCGCGTGCCGCGGAGCCGCGAGACCAGGGCCAGGGCGTCGAACAGCGCCTGCTGCGCGGGATCGGTGGCCGCGGTGTCCTCGGGATGCCACTGGACCCCGACGACCCACGCCGACGGATCGTCCCGAGGGCCGTCCACCTCGATCGCCTCGACCAATCCGTCCGAGGACCGGCCCGAGACGACCAGGCCATCGCCGACCCGGTCGACGCCCTGATGGTGGTGTGAGGACGCCACGATCGTCGAGGACTTCGTCGTGGCATAGAGCCGGCTGTTCGGATCGACGTCGACGTCGTGCAGCGACTGGGTGTCCAGGACGGGCTGACCGTGCTCGAGCATGCCCTCGAGGTCGGGCAGGTGCGGATGCAGCGTCCCCCCGAACGCGACGTTGAGGACCTGCATGCCGCGACAGATGCACAGCGTCGGGATCCTCGACCCCACGGCCTCCCGGAGCAGCGCGATCTCGATCGCGTCCCGGTCGGGCTCGACCCCGTAGACGTGTGCGTCCGCATCGCCGCCCCAACGCGTGGGATCGACGTCGCCGCCGCCCACCAGCAGCAGACCGTCGAACGGAGCGAGGAGCTCGGCGGCGTCACCCGCCTCGCCGGGCGGCAGGATCACGGTGCGCGCACCGGCGCGCCGCAGGCCCTCGAGGTAGGGAGCCGGAACGCCGTACCCGCCGTGCGGCCACCGGGCGACGCGGCCGTCGCCCAGGTGGTAGGCGACCACCGCGATGAGCGCGCGGTACGCCTCCGAGCTCATGGGGCCGCGCTCCGGCAGACGTCGACGAAGCGCCGGAACGTCTCCCTGCCGCGGGCCTCGTGCGCCGCCATGTGCTCGGCGATCTCGTCCCGCAGTCGCTCCGGGGACTTGCCCCAGACGCTCGCCAGGTCCTCCTCGGCGCTCGCCAGCGAGATCCAGTACTCGGCCTCGTCCGCGTCCACCTCGGCGTGGAACTGCGTGGCCCACGCCGTCTCGCCCACTCGGATCGCCTGGTTCGGGATCCGATCCCCGGTGGCCAGCAGCGTCGAGCCGGGCGTGAGGTCGAAGCCGTCCATGTGCCACTGGAAGACCATGGCCCCGTCCTCGTAGTGGCCCAGGACGGGATCGTCCGCCGCCGCGGAGGTCGGTCGCACGGGCTCGAAGCCGATCTCGCGGATCGGGGCCTTCGTCACCGACCCGCCGAGCGCCCAGACCAGCACCTGCGCGCCGAAGCACAGCCCGAGCAGGGGCAGGCCACGCTCGACCGCCTCGACGCTGAGGTCGCCGACCGCCTTGATGAAGGGCTGGTCGTCGGCGTGCTCGATGTTGAACGTGCTGCCGCCCACGACGACCCCCGCGTAGGACGCGAGGTCGGGCCGCGATGTGGCGGGGTCGATCGCGTTCCAGATGTCGACCTCGGCGCCCGCCTCGGCGGCAGCGGCGAGCGAACCCCCGAAGGTCTCGACCTGATCGCATCGGACGAACAGCAGCGGATCCACGCCGCGAGTCTAGTGCGGCTCAGGTCGCCGGTTCGGGCAGCACCGAGGCGGCCAGCAGCGTCGCGACGTCGGCCACGCGCACGGACGAGCCGCTCGCCTTCGCGGCGTCGTCCAGCATCACGAAGCAGTAGGGGCAGGCGACGGCCACCGTGTCCGCGCCGGTGGCGGCGGCCTCGGCGAACCGGGTCTCGTTGATGCGGGCGTCGCCGCCCTCCTCCATCCACATGCGGGCCCCGCCGGCGCCGCAGCAGAACGAGCGCTCCCGGTTCCGCGGCATCTCGACGGTCGCCGCGCCGGCGCCGTGCAGGACCTCCCGGGGGGCGTCGAACCGCCCGTTGTGCCGTCCCAGGTAACACGCGTCGTGGTAGGTCACGGTGCCGTCCGCGCCGGCGCCGGGCGCCAGCCGCCCCTCGCGGATCAGCGTCGACAGGAGCTCGGTGTGATGCACCACCTCGTAGTCGCCACCGTAGTCGGGGTACTCGTTCGCGAGGGTGTTGAAGCAGTGCGCGCAGCTCGCGACGATCTTCGTGACGCCGGCGCCGTTCAGCGTCTCGACGTTCTGCTCCGCCAGGATCTGGAACAGGTACTCGTGGCCCATCCGGCGCGCAGGATCGCCGGTGCAGCGCTCGCGCGGGCCGAGGATCGCGACCTCGACGCCGGCCGCGATCAGCAGGCGCGCGATCGACCGGGTCGTCGCCTGCGCCCTTTCGTCGAACGCGCCGGCGCAGCCGACCCAGAACAGGACCTCGGGCGGCGGATCGCCCGGCTCCAGCACGTGCACGTCGTCGAGCCCACGCGCCCAGTCGGTCCGCGCCGAGGCAGGCTGGCCCCAGGGGTCCTCGGCGGTCTCGACGCCGCGGAGCATCGCGCCCGCCTCCGGCGGGAAGCGGGACTCGGCCATCACGAGGTTGCGGCGCAGATCCACGATCGTGTCGACGTGCTCGATGTCGACCGGGCATTCGCGCACGCAGGCGCCGCACGTGACGCAGTCCCAGACGACCTCGTCCGTCACCGCGTTCGGCACGAGCGGCTGGAGCTCGACCGTTCCGGAGGGCGTCGCCGCCACGATCGCAGAGGTCTCCGCGACGACCTGGTCGCGCAGGCCCATGATCAGCAGCTTCGGTGACAGCGGCTTGCCGGTCGCCCAGGCGGGACAGACCTCCTGGCACCGTCCGCACTCGGTGCAGGAGTAGAGATCGAGCACCTGCTTGCGGGTCAGGTCGGTGGCGACGGCGGCGCCGAAGCGGACGTCGGCGTCGGCCGCGTCCAGGTCGATCCGCAAGGGCGTCAGGTAGCCGCTCGGCGCGTTCTTCGCGAGGTAGACGTTCGGCGCCGCGGTGAGGATGTGCAGGTGCTTCGAGCGCGGGAGGTACGTGAGGAAGCCGAGCACCAGCAGGAGGTGCGTCCAGACCAGGATGCGCTCGGCGACCTCGGTGCCGCGGCCGCCCGAGAAGAGCCCGGACAGCGCGTTCGCGACCGGCGCCGCGCTGGGATGGTCCGCGTACCCGAGCGCGATCCGGCTGGCGTTCCACAGCAGCAACGACGTGACGATGCCGAGGATCGTGAGCAGGATCAGATCGGCCTCACGCATGTGCGAGCCGCGGAAGCGATCGGGCCGTTGCACCTTCCGGATCCAGAACGCCACGCCGACGGCGATGGCGACCAGCGCGGCGAAGGCGTCCTGGAGGAACGCGAACCACGCGGCGTGTCCGAGGTAGGGCAGCGTCCACGCGGGGTCGATCACGGCGAGCATCGCTTCGGCGATCGTCGGAAGCAGGATCAGGAAGCCCCAGAAGATCGTGGCGTGCATCACGCCGGGCACGGCCTTCTGGAAGAGCTTGCGCTGGCCGAGCACCTGGACGACCTCGCGCCGCGCTCGCACGCCGGGCTCGTCCGTCCGGCCGTCGGGCCGCGCGGTCCGCAGGACGTCGAGGCGTGGCCGCGCGCGGCGGACGAACAGGACCACCGCGGCCGCGACGACCGCGGCGAGGGCGAGCGCGCTCAGGAGCCGGAGCGTCGGCGGATCTCCTCGGTCAGCGCCGGGATCACCTCGAACACGTCGCCGACCACGCCGAGGTCGGCCATCTTCAGGATCGGTGCTTCGGGATCCTTGTTGATCGCGACGATCCGCTTCGCGCCTTTCATGCCCACGACATGCTGCAAGGCCCCGCTGATGCCGGCCGCGATGTAGACGTCGGGCTTCACGGTCTTGCCGGTTTGCCCGATCTGGTAGCTGTACGGGACCCAGCCCGCATCGACCGCGGCACGCGAGGCGCCGACGGCGGCCCCGCCGATCGCGGAGGCCAACGCGTCGAGCATCGCGAACGCGTCCGGCCCCCCCAGCCCCCGACCGCCGGAGACGATCACCCGCGCCTCCTCGAGCTTCGGGCCGGTGGCGGCCTCCTCGTGCCGCTCCACCAGGCGCGCGCCCAGGTCGGCCTCGGGGATCTCCGCCGGCACCGCGACGATCGTGGCGGTCCCGCCCGTCGGCTCGGCGGTCACCGAGCGGGGGCGGACCAGGACGAGGTGCGGCTCCGGGCCCTGCAGCTGGACGTCGACGACGGTCATGCCGCCGAAGATCTCGGTTCGGGCCCGGTCGATCGCAGGGACGGCGATCGCGTTGGCCATCAGCGTGGAGCCGGTGCGCGCCTGCACCCGCCCGGCGACGTCCCGGCCCTCGTAGCTGCCGGGGAACAGCACGATCGACGGACGGTGCTCCTCGATCAGCCCGCCGAGGACGAACGCCTGCGGGCCACCGCTGTGGCTCGCGAAGACCTCGTCGTCGGAGGCGTAGACCGTCGCGGCGCCCGCCGCGCCGAGGTCCGCGGCCGTCGCGGTCGCGCCGGGCCCGAGGGCGATCGCCGCGACCTCGTCGGCCAGCGTGCGCGCGGTCGTCAGCAGCTCGGCGGCCGAACCGTCGAGGACGCCGCCGGCGAGCTCGGCGTAGACCCACGCGGTGGTCACGCTCAGATCGCTCCCGCGTCGGCGAGCAGGTCGGCGATCCGGCCGACCGCCGTGTCGCCCTCGACGATCTCGCCGCCCGGCGGTGGCGGCGCATCGACCACCTCGACCACGGTCTGCGAGCTGCGCAGGTCCTCAGGAGCGAGGCCGAGGTCCGCCGCCGTGAGCCGATCCAACGGCTTCTGCTTCGCCTGCATGATCCCCTTGAGGCTCGGATAGCGCGGCTCGGTCGCGCCGGCCGTGACCGTGATGAGCGCCGGCGTCGGGCACGCGTACACGTCGTAGCCGCTCTCCGTCTGCCGTTCGACGCGCAGGGCGTCGCCCTCCAGCTCCAGCGCCCGCACCGCGGTCACGCTCGGATGGCCGAGCAGGGCGGCGACCGTGACCGGCACCGTTCCCGTGTAGCCGTCGGTCGATTCGACCCCGGCGATCACGAGCTCGGCCGGCTGCCGCTGGATCGCCGCTGCGAGCACGCGCGCGGTGACCAGCGCGTCGGCGCCGCGGAGCACGTCGTCGGTCACGAGCACCCCCCGGTGTGCGCCCATCGCGAGCGCCCGCTGCACCGCGGCGAGCGCGTCGTCGGGCCCCATCGAGACCGCGGTCACTTCGCCGCCGTGGCGCTCCACGAGCTGCAGCGCGAGCTCCAGGCCGTACTCGTCGCCGGGATCGAGCGCGCCCTCGACGCCGCTGCGGACCAGCAGGTGATCGGGTCCGAGGGTCGGGGTCCCCTGCGGGTTCGGCACGTGCTTCGTGCACACGACCACGTTCATGGGCGCAGCCTACCCGGAGGGTTCCGCGGGGCGCACCGCGCGAGGCACGGATATCGTTGCGGCGTGACCGCGGCACGGGGCTCGGGCGGGGACGACCCGTCGGTCGCGTCCCCTGCCGCACTCGAGGGCGTGCGGATCGCCGACTTCTCGCGCGTCCTCGCGGGGCCGCTCGCGACGATGCTCCTGGCCGATCTGGGCGCCGAGGTGGTCAAGATCGAGCGGCCGGAGGGCGGCGACGACACGCGGGCGTGGGGGCCGCCGTGGGCTCCCGACGGCGAGAGCAGCTACTTCCTGGGCGTGAACCGCAACAAGCGGAGCGTCGCGTTGGAGCTCACCGTTCCCGGCGACCTCGCGGTCGCGCACGAGCTCGTCGCGCGCGCCGACGTCGTGATCGAGAACTTCCGCCCCGGCGTGATGGCGCGCTTCGGCCTCGACGAGCCGACCCTCCGCGCCCCGCGTCCGGAGCTGATCTACTGCCGGATCCTGGGCATCGGCCGCGGCGACGTCGCCGGCTACGACTTCCTGGCCCAGGCGGTCGGCGGCCTGATGAGCGTGACCGGCGAGCCGGACGGGCAGCCCCTGAAGGTCGGTGTGGCGCTCGTGGACGTGATGGCGGGGCTGCACGCCACGATCGGGATCCTGGCAGCCCTCCGCCACCGCGATCGCACCGGGGAGGGTCAGCTGGTGGAGGTCGATCTGCTGTCGACGACGCTGTTCGCGCTCGCGAACCAGGCCTCGGGGTTCCTCACGGCCGGCGTCGTGCCGGGCCGGATGGGCAACCGCCATCCGAGCATCGCGCCCTACGAGACGCTGCCCACGGCCGAGGGCGCGATCGTGGTGGCGATCGGCAACGACGTGCAGTTCCGGGCGTTCGGGGAGCTGCTCGGCGACACCGGGCTCGCCGACGATCCGCGGTTCGCGACGAACGCCGCACGCGTGACGCACCGCGACGAGCTCGGCGCGGTCCTCGCGGCTCTCCTGGCGAGCCGATCCGCCGCGGCCTGGGTCGACGTGCTGCGATCGGCCGGGATCCCGTGCGGCGTGGTGCACGACGTCGCGGAGGCGTTCGCCTACGCGCGGACGGTCGGCCTCGATCCGGTCGTACGGGTCGCTCGCTCCGACGGCTCGACCGTCGACACGGTCGCGAACCCCCTCTTCCTGTCCCGCACGCCGCCGCGGTACGGTTCGGCTCCGCCGCGGCTCGGCGAACACGACGACGAGATCCGCCGGCCGAAGGAGGCCCGTGATGCGTGAGTTGCGACCCCTCGACCTGCTCGACCTCGATGCGCTCCTATCCGACGAGGAGCGCCAGATCCGCGACCTGGCGCGCGACTGGGTGCGCGACCGGATCCTGCCGGACGTCGAGGACTGGTACGAACGCGGAGAGTTCCCCGCCCGGGAGCTCGCGAAGGACCTGGGACGGCTCGGATTCTTCGGGATGCAGCTGCCGGACATCGGAGGGCTGGGGGCCGTCGCGTACGGGCTGGTCGAGCTGGAGCTCGAGGCCGGCGACTCCGGCCTGCGGTCGTTCGTGTCGGTGCAGAGCGCGCTGGCGATGTACGCGATCGCGACGTTCGGTTCGGACGAACACCGCGCCCGGTGGCTCGCCCCGATGACCGCGGGCGAGGCGATCGGATGTTTCGGCCTGTCCGAGCCCGACTCCGGAAGCGATCCGGGGTCGATGCGCACGTTCGCGCGTCGCGACGGCGACGACTGGATCCTGAGCGGCACGAAGATGTGGATCACGAACGGGAGCTGCTCCGACGTCGCGATCGTCTGGGCCGGCACGGACGACGGGATCCGCGGCTTCGTCGTGCCGACCGACGCGAAGGGCTTCAGCGCCCCCGACATCCACAAGAAGCTCTCGCTCCGCGCCTCGGTCACCTCGGAGCTCGTGCTCGACGACGTCCGGCTCCCCGGGGACGCGGTGCTCCCCGGCGTGCAAGGGCTGAAGGGCCCGCTGTCGTGCCTGAACGAGGCCCGCTTCGGGATCATCTGGGGCGTGATGGGGGCGGCGCGGTCGTGTTTCGACTCGGCGCTCACCTACGCGAAGGAGCGGATCCAGTTCGACCGGCCGATCGGTGGCTTCCAGCTGACGCAGAAGAAGCTGACCGACATGGCGCTCGAGCTGAACAAGGGAACGCTGCTCGCCTACCACCTGGGCCGGATGAAGGAGGAGGGCCGGTTGCGGCCCGAGCAGGTCAGCATCGGCAAGCTGAACAACACGCGCGAGGCGATCGCGATCGCGCGGACGTGCCGCGGGATCCTCGGCGCGAACGGCATCACGCTCGAGTACCCGATCATGCGGCACATGACGAACCTCGAGTCGGTGCTGACCTACGAGGGGACCGAGGAGGTCCACACCCTCGTGATCGGACAGACGCTGACCGGGCTGCGCGCGTTCACCTGAGGCGGCGCCTCAGGCGCGGATCCGCTCGCCGGCCGGATCCCACAACGGCGTCGTCCGGACCGTGGCCGGAACTCGGCGATCGAACACGCGCACCGCGAGCTGCGAGCCGGGCTCGGCCATGGCCGCCGGCACGGAGGCGAACGCGATCGAGGCGCCGACCGCGTAGCCGATCCCACCGGACGTGACGCGCGCGACGACCTCCTCGCCGTCGAACACCGGCTCGTTGCCCAACACCATCAGGCGCGGATCCTCGAGCACGAGGCACGCGAGCACGCGCGCCGGCCGTGGCTCGGCTCCGAGCGCGTCGGCGCCGAGGAACCCGCCCCCGCGGCGGACCGCGAACCCGAGGCCCGCGGCGTGAGGATCATCCTCCGGCGTGATGTCGGTTCCCCACGACCGGTAGCCCTTCTCGATCCGCAGCGAGTCGATCGCGCGGTAGCCGGCCGGGACCAGGCCGTGCGGCGCGCCGGCCTCGAGCAGGACGTCGAGGAGCCGCGACGTGAACTCCACGCTCGGATAGAGCTCCCAGCCGAGCTCGCCGACGTACGTGACACGCAGCGCCAGACACGGGACGTCCTCCACCACGATCGATCTGGCCCGCATGAACCCGAACGCGACGTTCGAAAGGTCCTCCGGGGTCAGGTCGGCCAGGATCGTCCGGGCTGCCGGCCCCCAGATGCCCAGGCAGCCGAAGGCGGCGGTCACGTCGCGCACGGCGACACGTTCGTCCCCCAGGTTCGCGCGGAGCCACGCCAGGTCGTGGGCGCCGGAGGCCGTGCCGGTGACGAGCAGGAACCGATCCTCCTCCCGGCGCGTCACGGTCAGGTCCGCCTCGATCCCGCCGCGCCGGTTGAGCAGCTGGGTGTACGTCACGGTGCCCGGCTCGCGGTCGACGTCGCCGGCGCACATCCGCTGCAGGAACGCGGCCGCGTCGGGGCCTGCGACCTCGATCTTCGCGAAGCTGGACTCGTCGAACAGGGCCGCGCGCTCGCGCGCCGCGAGGTGCTCGGCGACGATCGCGGTCGACCAGTGCTCGCCGGCCCACCCGAGCGGCCGCCGCCCCTCGTGCGCCGGTTCCTCGTTCGAGGCGAACCAGTTGGCGCGCTCCCAGCCCGACTTCTCGCCGAACACCGCCCCCAGCGATGCGAGCCGCGCGTACGTCGGCGCCATCTTCAGCGGCCGCCCCGCGGTCCGCTCGTGGCCGGGATAGACGATGTCGTAGTTCGTGGCGTAGATCTCGTAGGCCCGCGCCGTCGCGTAGCGGCGCGAGCGGTACTGCGGCCCGAGCCGGCGCACGTCCATCTTCCACAGGTCCCACATCGGCTCACCGTCGAGGATCCACTCGGCCAGGACCTTGCCGATCCCGCCGGCGCCGGCGATCCCGTGCGCCCCGAATCCGGCCGCCACGAAGAACCCGCCGACCTCGGTCGGGCCCAGGAGGAACTCGCCGTCGGGGGAGAACGCCTCGGGCCCGTTGATCATGCGGGCGATGCCCGCGTCGCGGAGCGCCGGGACGAGGGACTGGGCGTTCTCAGCGATCGACGCGAATCGGTCCCAGTCCTCGGCGAGCAGCCGGTGGTTGAAGTCGGGCGGCGGGCCGTCCTGCACCATCCACGGCGCCGGGTTCCGTTCGTACCCGCCCATCACCAGGCCGCCGCCGGCCTCGGCGCGGAAGTAGACGAGCCGGTCGGGGTCCCGCATCGTCGGCAGGTCCGGCGGCACGCCGGCGATCGGCTCGGTCAGCACGTACTGGTGCTCGAACGGCACGACGGCGACCTCGACGCCGGCCAGGTGCCCGATCTGCGTCGCGTAGATGCCCCCGGCGTTCACCACGACGTCCGCGTCGATCGCGGTGCCGTCCTGGAGCGTCACGCCCCGGACGCGGCCGTGCTCGACGGGGATCGCGGTCACGCGTGCGCCGGTGCGGATCTCCGCTCCGCCGCGGCGCGCGCCCTCGGCCATCGCGCGCGCGAGGTTGCTCGGATCGATCTGCCCGTCGGTCGGCAGCCAGGCGGCGCCCAGTACGCCGGCAGGATCGAACAGCGGCCAGCGCTCCAGGGCTTCCTCGGTGGGAACGATCCGCAGCGGCAGCCCGAACGTCTGTCCCCAGCCCTCGAGGCGCTGGAGCTCCTGGAGCCGTTCGGGTGAGGACGCGAGGCGGAGCGACCCCACCTCGCGCCACGCGGGATCGACGCCGGTCTCGGTCGCGAGGCGCCGGTACAGGTCGGTCGAGTGCATCATCATCCGCGTGAGCGTGACGCTCGAGCGGAGCTGACCTACCAGACCCGCGGAATGGAAGGTCGAGCCGCTCGTGAGCTCGCTGCGCTCCAGGAGCACCACGTCGGGATGCCCCTGCAGAACGAGGTGGTAGGCGATCGCCGTGCCGGCGACGCCGCCTCCGATCACGACGACGCGGTTCGGTCCCATCCGATCTCCACCCCGGCGGCGGCCAGGGCGTCGTCCATCGCGAGCGCCCCGGCGTTCGCGAGCAGCCGCGTGAAGTGCCGGTCGGCGTACTCGACGTAGTCGACGTCCAGCGTCGAGATCGCCTGCTGGACCACGCCCCACATCGCCTCGCGGAAGTCCGACATCAGGCGCATCAGCGCCAGGCGCGCCCGGTGGGCGTCGCCGGCCTCGCCGAAGTAGCGCCGCAGCAGCAGCTCCTGCGCGGGCCCGTCCAGGCCGTTGTTCACCGAGAGGTTCGCGAGGTCGAAGAACGGATCGCCCATCCCCGCGTACTCGTAATCGACGATCCAGACGTGGTCGCCGTCGCGCAAGAAGTTCGCGTTCAGGAGGTCGTCGTGGCAGGGTAGCAGCGGCATCGGCGCGCGATCGAAGGCGGCCTCGATCCGGCCGGCCACGGCGTGGGCTTCGTCGTAGGCGGCCGGGACGCGCACGCCGCGCTCGGAGGCGATCCGGGCATAGTCCTCGACGATCCGGAACACCGGGAACGTTCCGGGGATCGGCGGGCAGGCGTGCAGCGCCCGGATCGACCGCACCACGGCCGACAGAACGTCGTCGCGCCGCAGGTCCTCCTCGGGGATGTGCGCCCCCGACACGAAGCGCGTGACGAACACGTTCCCTTCCGCGGGGAGGAACGCCACGACCTCCGGGCCGACGCCGGCGGCGGCCGCGCCGCTCGCCGCGCGGTACTCGTTCTCCCGGTCGATGCCGAGCAGGCCGGTGTCGGCGCCGGGGACCCGCAGCACGAACCGTTCGCCGTCGACGGTGACGAGGTAGTTGCGGTTCGTGATGCCGCCCTCGAGCGGCTCGGCCGTGAGCGGGCGGCCGGACCAGCCGGGAACGCGCTGGCAGAGCGCCTCGACCTCGGGATCGCTCATCCGCGCTCGAAGTAGCGCGCGAGCTCCCAGTCGGTGACGACCTGGTTGTCGAAGATCACCTGCTCCTGCACCGCCGTGTTCAAGAGGTGTTCGAACACGAAGTCCCCGAACGCTTCGCGCGCCACCTCGGAGCCGCGGAAGGTCTCGATCGCCTCGTGGAGCGACGTTGGGACGCGCGGGACGTCCTTGGCCTCGTAGGCGTTGCCCACGAACATCTCCGGAGGCTCGACCTTGTTGCGGATCCCCCACATCCCGCTCGCGATCGTGGCGGCGAACGCGAGGTAGGGGTTCGCGTCGGCGCCGGGCAGGCGGCATTCCACGCGGGCGCTCGTGTGCTCGCCGACCGTGCGGAACCCACAGGTGCGGTTGTCCCGGCTCCACACGATCGCGGTCGGCGCCCACGAACCCAGCTGGTAGCGCTTGTAGGAGTTCACGAACGGCGCGTACATCCAGGCCATCTCGCGTGCCGTGGCCATCAGGCCGCCGAGGTACCAGCGGTACGTGTCGGTCATGTGGTGCGGGCCGTCCTGGCTGAACATCAGCGACTCCGACCCGTCGGCGTTCCAGACGCTCGAGTGGGTGTGGCACGACGAGCCGGCCTCGGCCATCGTCCATTTCGCCATGTAGGTGACCGCGACGCCGTTCAGCGCGGCGATCTCCTTCGTGCCGTGCTTGTAGATCGCGTGGTGGTCGGCGTTCGACAGCGCGTCGGAGTACGTGATGTTGATCTCGTGCTGCCCCTTGCCGAACTCGCCCTTCGAGAACTCGACCGGGATCCCCGCGCCCCGCATGCCGTTGCGCACCTGCCGGATGAACCACTCGTCCTTCGTGGTCTGCAGCATGTGGTAGTCCATGATGTACGGGCTCGCCGGCCGCGCGTCCAGGTAGTGCCGCCCGGCCAACTCGTCGAACGAGTCCTTGAACAGGTAGAACTCGAGCTCCGATCCGGTCTTGACCGTGAAGCCCATGTCGGCGGCCTTCGCGATCTGATCGCGGAGGATCTGGCGCGGCGCCACCGTCACGGGTGAGCCGTCCTCCTCGTCGGCGATGTCGCACAGCACCATCGCCGTTCGCTCCACCCAGGGGTACCACCGCAGCGTCGAGAGGTCGGGGATCATCCGGAAGTCGCCGTAGCCGGTCTCCCAGCTCGCGTACTCGTAGCCGGGCAGCGGCTCCATCTCCATGTCGATCGCCAGCAGGTAGAGACAGGCGTGGAGGCCCTCCTCGCCCAGGACCTCCTCCAGGAAGAAGTCGGGCAGGATCCGCTTGCCCACGAACCGGCCCTGCAGGTCGGTGAACATGCACAGGACCGTGTCGATCGATCCGTCGTGCGCCAGCTCCTGGAGCTCCTCGACCGTGAGCATGCCCTGCCGCTGCATCGAACCTCCTTCACGACACGAGGGGCGCGGTCCCCGGACCGCGCCCCTCCACCGTTGCGAACCTCCTCAGACGGATTCCAGATCCTTCTCGATCGCCGCGAGCTCCTCGGGCGACCCCTGGACGACGGGCCCCTTGAACCACTTGCGTGCCGAGGCCACCCAGTAGATCCCGGCGAAGCCGATCACGGCGAGCACCGCGAGCGGCGCGAAGTTGAACGCGTTCCAGAACGTGATGCCCAGGCCGCCCGGGCTGTACTGCGGCATCATCAAGATGATGCAGATGAACACGACCCAGATCACCGCGATCCATCCGATCAGCTTCGAGGCGCCGCCGAGGTTCCA
>Ga0187785_10000474_pt1 | contig 15097 bp, 19 predicted proteins | sample 0815_BV2_4_20_MG_FD_132466 | JGI IMG/M metagenome (GOLD analysis project Ga0187785, IMG submission 132466) | Tropical peat soil microbial communities from peatlands in Department of Meta, Colombia - 0815_BV2_4_20_MG | ecosystem: Environmental > Terrestrial > Soil > Wetlands > Peat | place...
CATCAGGCTCAAGATCGGCGACCATGCCCGCCATCGCAGCAATTGACAGAGAAAGCGAAGCGAGCGCATCCATCGCGCCCTGCTTATCCTCTTGCATGTCTTTCGCATAGGCCAGTGGCAGGCCCTTCATCACGATCAGCAGAGCATTGAGTGCGCCAATCATGCGGCCCGCTTTGGCGCGCACCAATTCCGCCGCATCCGGATTGCGCTTTTGCGGCATGATCGAAGAACCGGTGGTGAATTTATCGGATAACTTTACCAATCCGGTGAGCGGGGACGCCCATATAACGATCTCTTCGGCGAGCCGCGAAAGATGTACCGACGTAATTGCGGAGGCAGAAAGAACCTCCATGACAAAGTCGCGGTCGGATACCGCATCGAGCGAGTTCGCCATCGGTCGATCAAAACCGAGCGCCTTTGCCGTCATGTCGCGGTCCAAATCGAACGAACTGCCGGCGAGGGCCGCCGAACCCAGAGGAGATTCATTGAGCCGCTTACGCGCGTCGGCAAAGCGCCCACGGTCACGCGCTGCCATTTCGACATAGGCAAGCAGATGATGTCCGAAAGTTATTGGTTGCGCCGTTTGCATATGAGTAAGGCCGGGCATCACCGTGCCGGCATGCGCCAAAGCCTTTTCGGCCAACGTGCGCTGAAAGCCGGCAAGCGCCGCGTCAAGACCATCGATCGTATCGCGCACCCAGAGCCGGAAATCAGTCGCCACCTGATCATTCCGCGACCGAGCGGTATGCAGGCGTCCCGCGGCCTCTCCGACCAACTCAGACAAGCGCCCTTCCACATTCATGTGAATGTCTTCAAGTGCGCGCTTGAACGAGAACTTGCCGGCCTCGATTTCTGACAGGATTGTGTCTAGACCGTGAGCGATCTTTCTCGCATCGTCAGCCGTAATGATGCCTTGCTTGGCCAGCATGTCGGCATGGGCCTTGGACGCAGCAATGTCCTGACGATATAGGTGGCGGTCAAAATCGATGGAGGCATTGATTTCCTCCATGATGGCGCCGGGGCCAGACGTAAACCGCCCACCCCACATCTTGTTGCTCATGGCATATCCACCAAGCCAATCATGACCGTGTCTCAATCCAGCTTCGCCAAAAAACGCCTCGCCATGGTTTTGGCGGGCGGGCTCGCTGGCGTCGTCGTTGGACTGGCGGGGGTATACGGGATTGCGACCCTCACGCGCAATGCGGACGGCGACGCCGCTTGCCGGCCAGCCGTCGATTTAGCCAAGAAACTGGCGCCATTGGCCCGTGGCGAGGTGGCTGCCGTTAACGTTGCCAAGAACTCCCTGAGATTGCCCGACCTTGCTTTTCAGGATGCGGCCGGGAAGCCCCTGAGCTTGGAGCATTGGCGCGGTCGTACCGTTCTCCTGAACCTGTGGGCCACCTGGTGCGTGCCCTGCCGAGAGGAAATGCCGGCACTGGATGCGTTGGAGCAACGGTTGGGTGGGCCAGGATTCGAGGTCGTGGCGGTCAACATCGATACCCGCGATGGCGACAAGCCGAAGGCCTGGCTTAAGGAAGTCGGCGCTCAGAAGCTTGCCTACTACGCCGACCCCAGTGCCCGAATATTCCAAGACCTGAAATCGATTGGCCGCGCCTTTGGCATGCCGACCACTTTGTTGATTGACCGACAAGGCTGCGAGGTCGCTACGATCGCGGGCCCTGCCGAATGGGCGAGTGAGGACGCGATCAGGTTCATCAAGGCAGCGCTCGCTCAATAAGCGTCGCGCTCAGTTGACCCTAGACCTTGATATCGAGATTTTGTCCGGCGCCCGCAGCAACATTTGCGAGATTGGCAATGTTTTGCTGGGCGGCGTCGAGCACCTGAACAATGGAGGCCGCGGCGTCGGCGTTCATGCGTAGCATCTTGGCCGCGACGGCCATTTGCACACTGCTCATCTGAGCGCCGGCCAATGCGGCCGCAAGAGAAACCGGATCCATCCCGGCTTATTTCTACAAGCATTCCGTCAACGAAAGATAAATGCAGAACCTTCTTGACAGGGGCGTTCAAGCTCCTATACTTAACCAAATGGTTTACTATCAGAAACCAAACCTCGATCGCACTTTTGCCGCGCTGGCCGACCCGACGCGACGGGCGTTGCTCGCTCGACTGAGCGAAGATGAAGACCTCTCGGTCAGCGAGCTCGCCAAGCCGTTTTCGATGTCCTTGCCAGCGGTGATGAAGCACCTCGACGTGCTCTCGGAGGCGGGACTTGTTGGCCGTGAGAAGAGCGGCCGCGTCGTCAGCTGTCGCTTGCGCGCGGAACCAATGCGCGAGGCCAACGATTGGCTTAATCGCTATCAAAAATTCTGGACCGAAAAACTCGATCAACTCGCGGCGTTTCTGGAGGAAGATACATGGCCATCATCACGACAAAGCCGAGCCTCACCATCCGGCGCCGGTTCAAGGCGCCGCCCGAGAAAGTCTTCGCCGCATGGACCGACCCGGAAAAGGTAAAGCACTGGATGGGTCCAGGTGAAATCAAGGCGCTGCACGCCGAGAGCGACCCGCGCAAGGGCGGACGTTACCGTTGGGTCATGAAATCGCCGGACGGCGAGGAGCACGACGTCAGCGGTGTGTACCGCGAGGTGATCCCGAATCAAAAGCTCGTATTCACCTGGGCATGGAAATCAACACCGGAGCGCGAGTCGCTGGTCACGCTCACATTCAAGCCCGACGGCGATGGCACATTATTCATCCTGCAACATGAGCAGTTCTTCGACGAAGCCGCGCGCGACCGCCACCAGGGCGGCTGGACCAACGCAATGGAAAAGCTCGACAAGTATCTCTCCGCTTAGTGACAGGAGTAGCCGATGCCACACGAATGGTCGCACGGACATTTCTACTGGAACGAACTGATGACCCGTGACGCCGAGAAGGCGAAGAAGTTCTATACCAATGCGATTGGCTGGACTTTCGATGCCATGGCCATGCCTGACGGCACTTATTGGGTCGCGAAAATGGGAGACCAATATGTCGGCGGTCTGTTTCCGCTCACCAGCCCGCAATTCGATGGCGTGCCGGAAGGCTGGATGTCTTACCTCGCCGTCGACGATGTCGACGCACGCGTGAAGAAGGCACAATCGGCCGGAGCCACGCTGATGCGGCCGATCTTTGATATCCCGAATGTCGGCCGCATTGCCATTCTCAAAGAGCCGGGCGGCGCCGGCATCGGCTGGATGACCCCACCAAAAGCTTGAACGAGGAACACCATGCAGCACGCCATTGTTTCACAAGACGACTGGCTGAAGGCCCGCAAGCAACTTCTCGCGAAGGAAAAGGAATTCACCCGCGCGCGCGATCAGCTCAGCGCCGCACGGCGTGCTTTGCCCTGGGTCAAGGTTGACAAGAACTATGTGTTTGATAGTCCGGGCGGCAAAGAATCGCTTTCGGACCTGTTCGGCGGCAAGAGCCAGCTCATCATATACCACTTCATGCTCGGCCCAGGATGGGTGCAGGGCTGCCCCAGCTGCTCGTTTCTCGCGGATCATTTCGACGGTGCGCTGATACATTTGGCCCAACGCGATGCGACGCTTGCGGTCGTGTCACGCGCGCCGCTCGCCGAAATTGCAACCTACAAAAAACGAATGGGATGGAAATTCAAGTGGGTGTCGTCCTTCGGCAACGACTTCAACCGTGATTTCCACGTGTCGTTCACGCCAGATGAAAAGGCCACGGGCAAGGTCGAATACAACTACACGATGAGCGAATTTCCCAAAGAAGAGGCCCCCGGCTTGAGCGCCTTTATCAAGAGTGACAACGGCGAAGTGTTCCACACCTATTCGTCGTACGCGCGCGGACTCGATATCCTTGTTGGCACCTACAATTTCCTCGACATGGCGCCGAAGGGCCGCGACGAGGACTCCCTGCCGTGGAGCATGGCCTGGGTCCGTCGCCATGACGAATACGGCAAGTGAGCGAGGCATATTCATGCTGGCCACAGTTACTGCTTTTTATGCTTCGGTGCTGGCAGCCCTTATCGTCACACTCGGCATCAATGTCACGATTCACCGAGCGAAGTTGGGGGTGCCTATCGGTGATGGCGGCAATGTCGAGATGCTGCGCATGATCCGGCTGCACGGCAATGCCGTCGAATATGTTCCCCTTGGCCTGTTGTTGATGCTCGCGTTCGAAATCAACGGCGGCCGGCATTGGGCATTGCACGCTGCCGGAATTGCGCTGGTAGCGGCGCGCGTGTTGCAAACTTGGGGCATGTGGTGGACACCGAAGCCGACCATCGGCCGCGTTTGCGGCCAATCCCTGACCTGGGCGACCATCGCCGCGCTGGCGCTGTTGAATCTATGGAAGCTCGAGTGACGCCTAACGCGTCGGCACCGGCTTTTCACCTCGATAGTCATAGAAGCCGCGCTGGGTTTTGCGGCCGAGCCAGCCGGCTTCGACATATTTCACAAGAAGTGGGCATGGTCGGTACTTGGAATCGGCCAACCCCTCGTGCAGCACCTGCATGACCGAGAGACAGGTGTCGAGCCCGATGAAATCAGCGAGCTCAAGCGGGCCCATCGGATGATGGGCGCCGAGCCGCATGGCGGTATCAATCGCCTCGACGTTCCCGACACCTTCGTAAAGCGTGTAGATCGCCTCGTTGATCATTGGCAGCAGAATGCGATTGACGATGAAGGCCGGGAAATCCTCGGATACTGCAATGGTCTTGTGGAGCCTGGAGACAAACGTTTTGCTCGTCTCGAAAGTAGCGTCATCGGTGGCAATGCCGCGGATCAGCTCAACCAGCTCCATCAACGGAACCGGATTCATGAAATGAATGCCGATGAAGCGCTCGGGCCGATCGGTTGACGAAGCCAGGCGCGTAATCGAAATCGATGAAGTGTTGGTCGCGAGAATAGCGTCGGATTTCAGCGAAGGGCACAGATCGGAGAAGATCTTGCGCTTGACGTCTTCCTTTTCAGTTGCGGTCTCTATCACCAGGTCGCAATCTGACAGCGCATCGTATTTTTCAGCCGGCTTGATACGCCCCAGCGCGCTCTTGCGGTCGTCCTCGCTGATGGCTTTCTTGCCAACCTGACGCGCCATGTTGCCGTTGATTGTGGCCATCCCGGCTTTGATACGCTCAGCCGACAGATCGTTGAGCATAACTGAATATCCCTCCAGCGCGCAGACGTGAGCAATGCCATTGCCCATCTGACCCGCGCCGATTACTCCGACACTCTTAATATTGACTGCCATGTTTTTTCCCGATCGATGCGAAGTCCCGGCTCTTAGCTTCGAATTCGGTAACTTTCGTTCTTTGTATGCACTTTTACGACGTACCGTCTCACGACGCTATCGGCGAAAACGATGAAGTTGCGACGTGGTCAACGCTTGACCTTATCGAGTTCCGCCGCCAGTTCCGGCAAGGCCTGATAAAGATCGGCCACAAGACCGTAGTCGGCGACCTGGAAAATCGGTGCTTCTTCATCCTTATTGATAGCAACAATCACCTTGGAGTCCTTCATCCCGGCAAGGTGCTGAATCGCTCCGGAAATCCCAACGGCGATGTAGAGTTCGGGCGCCACGACTTTACCAGTTTGTCCGACTTGCCAGTCATTCGGTGCATAGCCGGCATCGACGGCCGCACGCGACGCCCCGACAGCGGCGCCAAGCTTGTCGGCCACCGGTTCGATGAATTTTGTGAAATTTTCGCGGCTTTGCATAGCGCGGCCACCCGAAATAATAATTTTGGCCGAGGTTAACTCAGGCCGATCGGATTTTGACAATTGCTCGCCAACGAACGTCGAGAGGCCCGGGTCGGCCGCTGGCGTCGCGTTTTCTACGGTCCCGGAACCGCCCGCGCCACTCGCGGGAAACGTCGATGTCCGTACGGTGATGACCTTCTTGGGATCGGACGATTTTACCGTCTGGATCGCATTGCCAGCATAGATTGGGCGCTCAAACGTGTCAGGCGAGACCACCTTCGTGATATCGGAAATTTGCATGACATCGAGCAAGGCCGCAACGCGCGGCATCACATTCTTTCCCGTCGTCGTCGCAGGGGCAATGATGGCATCATAGCTGCCAGCCAGCGAGACAATTAATGCGGCGAGTGGCTCGGCGAGCTGGTGCTCATAGGGCGGGGCATCCGCCATCAAGACCTTCTTCACGCCGTCGAGTTTGGCCGCCGCGTCGGCTACGGCCTTACAATTCTTGCCGGCAACGAGCACGTGAACGTCCGCCCCCATCGCTTTGGCGGCAGTCGCAGCTTTGCCGGTGGCATCCTTCAGCGTCTTGTTATCGTGCTCGGCGATAAGAAGCGTGGACATCTAGAGGACCCCCGCCTCATCTTTGAGCTTACCGACCAACTCGGCCACCGAACCGACTTTCACCCCGGATTTGCGCCCCGGCGGTTCAGCGGTTTTCAGGACCTGGAGCCGAGGCTTAACGTCGACGCCGTAAGCGTCCGGCGTCTTTTCCTCTATGGGTTTTTTCTTCGCTTTCATAATATTTGGCAGCGATGCGTAACGTGGCTCGTTCAATCGCAAATCGGTGGTGATGATCGCCGGCAATCTAAGCTTCACGGTCTGCAAGCCACCGTCGACTTCGCGCGTTACATCGATGGCTTCGCCATCGATCGCAAGCTTTGATGCAAAAGTGCCCTGTGCCCAGTTCAACAACGCCGCGAGCATCTGGCCCGTCTGATTGCAATCGTCGTCAATGGCCTGCTTGCCCATGATGACCAGCCCGGGCTTTTCCGCTTCGACAATCGCTTTGAGTATCTTCGCCACCGCAAGGGGCTCGATCGCACCATCCGTCTTCACCAGGATTCCCCGGTCGGCACCCATGGCGAGGGCGGTACGTATAGTTTCAGACGATTGCGCCGGCCCAATCGATGCGGCCACGATCTCGGTCGCCTTGCCGGCCTCCTTCAGACGGATTGCCTCCTCGACGGCGATCTCGTCGAACGGATTCATGGACATCTTGATGTTGGCGAGCTCGACACCGGATCCATCCGGCTTGACGCGAATCTTGACGTTGAAGTCGACCACCCGTTTCACGGGCACCAGAACTTTCATGATCCCCCATCCGGATGGACGCTTTTAGCAGCGCGGGCGGAAGCTAAAGGCGCGGCCGTTGGCCTGTCAACGATTATGCTGCGCCGCACGCAAAACTACCGGTTCTGGCCGGGTGCCCAAAGTACATCGCCGGCGCCCTTGCCGTTGGCGTAACGGCCAGCGACAAAGAGATAATCCGACAGGCGGTTGACGTACTTAAGTGACGGTTCCGACACCCCCTCACCCGGCTTGTCTTTTAGTTCGACCATAATCCTTTCGGCGCGACGGCAGACGGTGCGGGCTAGATGCAAATAAGCCGATGCAGCGCTGCCGCCGGGCAGAATAAATGACTTCAGAGGCGCGAGTTCGGCATTGAGCCGGTCAATCTCGCCCTCCAGCCATGTGACCTGAGCATCGGTGACCGTTAGCCTGGCCCCGCCCGGACCCTTTTCAGCCAGGCATAGATCGGCTTCAACGTCGAACAGGTCGTTTTGGACGCGGCCAAGCGCGGCGTCGAGCGCCTTATCATCCGCAACGTGGAGACGCACGAGCCCGATCACAGCATTGACCTCGTCAACGGTGCCGTAAGCCTCGACCCTGAGGTCGTATTTCTTGCGTCGCGCACCCGTGCCGAGTGCTGTGGTGCCGTCATCGCCGGTTCGCGTGTAAATACGGTTGAGCACGACCATTTTGACCTCGCCTGGTCTTTCTCTGAGCGGCAGATCCGGAGTAGGCTTTATATTATCTTGTTTCCATCGCAAAAAATGGGGTGACGCTCATGCGTGTCCTGACGATTGCCATTGCTGCCGCACTGTTGGCATTGCCGGTTGCCACGCCCGCGCATGCTTGCGGGGCTGCCGGTCTGCATTCCGCCAAAGCCGCCACCGCTGATTATTCTGCAGCCAAGAAGAAAAAGAAGGCCAAAAAGGAGAAGGTGGAGTATATGCGCGCGGCTCCAATGAAGTGACCCTGCGATATATTCTATCCTGATCTAGCGGCCGCCCATCGCCCAAATCGTCGCCATAATGACAATGATTGCGACGAACTGTAGTAGCACGCGCAATCGCATAAGTTTCTGCGAGCGGTTCGGCGAGCCGCCACGCATCATGTTGATCAAGCCGAGCACCAGCACGATCGCAACTGCGGCGATGGCTATCGGCACCAAATAGTGTGACATGAATTCCGACATAGGGTGCGCCTTCTAGCACCCGGCATGGCAGCGGACCATCACAACAACCTCGTCCTCCCTTCGGACGACTCGCCTACTGGTTGTATTTACGCTAACGTCCCCAAAAAAGTGCGTATGTCGGGTGGCGTATGACAATTGGCGTCGGGCGCGTGGCAATTGCCCACTCCTCGGATATCTGCCGCGAAGGCGCTTCTTCCCCACCACATATTTTGAAACGGGAATCTTTCAGTCCCGACGCCGCGTGCATCAACGATGCTCCTTCACTCGAGTACATTCGTCCACCGAGTTCCGATGCGTCGGCAATTGCCAACCGGCGCGCGGCGGCTCTCGACGACCATATTGACCACGTGATGATCGCCGCCGGTGAACGCGCCTGCACACAGCTCAAATCCAAATTGCCAAGACTTTCGGCAGCCACGTTGAGCCGGCTTGCCAACGCTATTCCCTTGCTGCTCGGGTTGCTGTCCGTTGCAGCCATGTTTACTACGCCCAGCGCTATCATAATTTCCACGGTCGTAACGCTGCCAACGGCATTCCGAATCTGGATTGTTGCGCGTTCGATGACGACGGACCGACCATTGTCGCGCACTCTCCCCGTTGCGCCCAACGAAGAAATGCTCGTCTACAGTGTAATCGCTGCGCTCCATCAGGAAGCAGAGGTGGTCGACCAACTGCTGTCGGCAATTGAACGCCTTAACTACCCGGCTGAAAAACTTGATGTGATCGTCGTGGTGGAGGCCGACGACAACGCAACGCGTGCGGTTATCACGGCTCGTAACCATCGAATCCCGATAACGGTGATTCCGGTGCCGCCAGGCGGACTTCGCACCAAACCAAAGGCCCTCAACGTCGCCTTGCCATTCGCGCGCGGCGCGTTCGTGGTGATTTACGATGCTGAGGATAGGCCGGAACGAGATCAGCTTCGCTGTGCGTTGAAGGCATTTCGCTCGGCCGATAAGGATCTTGCCTGTGTGCAGGCCCTTCTGTGCATCGACACGAAAAGCAGCTGGCTCGCTCGTTATTTCACGGCGGAATATGCCGGCCAGTTTGACATTTTTCTTCCGAGGCTTGCCGCACTTGGCCTGCCGTTACCGCTGGTTCCTCGAACCACTTCCGAACCGCAACTTTACGCGAGGTAGGGGGTTGGGACGCCCACAATGTCACCGAAGATGCCGATCTTGGTATGCGACTCGCGCGTTTTGGCTATCGGTCTGATGTCATCGAATCCACGACATACGAAGAGGCGCCGGCGGACGTCCGCCGTTGGCTTGGCCAGCGCGCGCGTTGGTTCAAGGGCTGGATGCAGACCTGGCTCGTTCATATGCGCGAACCACTGAGGCTCTTCCGCGAGCTTGGGCCACAAGGCTTTCTCACTTTTCAGCTTATCGTCGGCGGCAATGCGCTGGTGGCACTGGCGCATCCGGTATTCATCGCTGCGCTCACCTACGAGTTGATCACCCTGTTTTCACAGGGCTACGACGGGACGGCCGCTATTAGGATAGCGCTTTGTCTGATGACGGCAGCACCTGGCTATTCTGTATCGGCGTCGCTCGGCTGGCTTGGACTGTCGCACCGCCGGATACTGAAAAAGTTTGGAATTCTAATTTGTACTCCAGCGCATTGGCTGTTGCTGTCGCTCGCGGCCTGGCGTGCAGCCATCGAGCTCACGACAAGACCCCATTTTTGGAAGAAGACCGAACACGGGCTCGACCTGGGCTCACGGCGGGACATCACAACGCGTGCGCTGCTCGGGCTTGAAAACCACCTCAGCGAACTCAAACGCAGCGGCCAGCTCCCCCAAATTTGGGACGAGGCTAGAGGTAGCGCCTTAGATCGGCGGCGGATTCCTCGGGTCGCCGTTTAAGACTAAACGGCGCGACGAACCGGCCCTGTTTGTCCATAAGATAAACCAATGCGGTATGGTCCATCGTGTAGTCGCCATTTTCCGTGGGAATTTTCTTGGCGTAGACGCGATAGGCTTTTTCTGCGGCATCGATCGCCGCTCTGTCACCCGTCGCGCCACGTAAGTGTGGATCAAAACTTGACAGATAGTCCTTCATCACCGCGGGGGTGTCGCGCTCTGGATCGACAGTAATAAACAACGCACCGGTACGCTCGGCGTCCTTTCCGAGCGCACGCATCGTTTCCGATACGTCGAATAGCGTCGTTGGGCACACATCCGGACAATGCGTGTACCCGAAAAAAATGAGGAATGGTCGGCCTTTGATGTCGGCATCGGTAATTTGATTGCCATTCTGGTCGACCAGCTTGAAAGGCCCCCCGATCGCCGAAGCGCGTTGGCCGCCTCCACCAAAGTTCCCGCTCGCATACAGAAATACCCCGGCGAAGATGACCAGTCCGGTTACAAACGCCGAAAGGATCAGTAGAATCTGGGACGTTCGCGTGGTCATGACCTTCCAGCTGGCATCAGAAGCACGCAACCCAGCCGGCGCGTAACATCTCGAAAAATACCGCGGTGCCGTAATAACCCCAAAGTGCAAGGGTCACGGCCAATAGTGCCCCGCCCGCAAGCGCGATCAGCAGCATCGGCCGAGACAGCGTGGCAGCGGATACGATAGCCGGCATGATGTTCCTTCGCATTGCGTGCATCGACTCAGATAGGCTCCCTAAGGACCCAAAGCAAAGCGATGCAAGTTACGCCGCCTTAGATTTACCATCCTATCATCAGTAAATGTCGGCGTTTTAGTGGTGTCGGCGGCACGGCGTTGACTTGATACATTAAAGCCGCGATGAATAGATGAGAATTCACGAATCAAGAAACCTACTACGCATGGAGAACATGATGCGCAGCGCTTTGGCGATCGCTTTAGCGATCTCGATATCGGCGGCCACGGCCGCCTGGGCCCAGAACGCGCCGGCGCCCGCGCCAGCCGCTGCGCCATCTCCGCCGCCCGCAGCACCGGCAACCGCAAAATGTGACAATCCGAACGCGCTCGGAGTTTCCCGCGTAGTCGAGATCGATACTACGGGCGGCCCCGGCTTCGGCTTTGAGCATTTCAAGGCGTATGACTTTTTGCGCGACCATGAAATCGTGCTCACATTTGACGATGGTCCGTGGCCCGGGCATACGCCCGCCGTTCTCAAGGCGCTGGCCGACCAATGCACCAAGGCTTTGTTCTTTCCGATCGGCAAGCACGCCGGTTGGGCTCCGGAAATCATGAAACAGGTTGCTGCCGCCGGCCATACGGTTGGCTCACATACCTGGTCGCACAAAGATTTGTCGAAACTGAGCGAACAGGACGGAAAGGACGAAATCGAAAAGGGCATCGCCGCAGTGAGCATAGCCCTCGGCAACCAGCCAGTCGGCCCCTTCTTCCGTTTCCCTGCGCTGAAGCACCCTCCGGAGCTGGTGAAATACCTCGGCGAGCGCAACGTCGCCATCTTCTCGACAGACATGGATTCTTTCGATTTCAAGATGCGCAAACCTGAGCAGGTCATTGCCTCGGTGATGAAGAAGCTCGAGAAACACGGCAAAGGCATCATTCTGATGCACGACTTTCAGCAGGCCACTTCCCGAGCAGCGCCCGATCTTCTCAAGAAGCTCAAAGATGGCGGCTACAAGGTTGTGCAAGTGGTTGGAAAGACGCCAATACAGCCAAAAAAGGAATATACCGACATCGTCCTCAAAGAGATGGGCGGCGGTCTAGACGAAGCGCGCCCGATGTCGAGCGTGATCAAGACCATCGGCGGCAACTAGTATTCCGAGCGATAAAAGCCGGCTGCGCGGCACAGCGCAGCCGGTTTTTTATTGAACACCCCACGGACGGCGCGTTGTGCTAATCTTGCCAAAGTAGAATCCGTCAAGATGGGGGTCGCAGATGAGCGTGTTGATCGTTGCCTTCGGCATGCTGGCGGCAATATGGATTCTGGTTCTGCTGGGATCGCCGTTTTTCGGTCCGCGAGATCATTAATCTCGCTGCCTCAATCAAGGGGCCGCGCGCCCCGAGAATGCCGTGAAAATTGATGAGGCCGAGTTCGCATGGTCGTAGGCAATACGACTCGCGACCACGAACAGCGTTGTGGCCAATACCAATCTAAGAGCGCGTTCGGGGACGCGAATGGCAAAGTAGCTGCCGACAAAAATACCGGGCAATGATCCGGCCAGCAGCGAGCCCATGATATGCCAATCGACCGAACCCATCATCCAATGTCCGGTGCCTGCAATTAGCGTAAGCGGGACTGCGTGTGCGATATCGGAGCCAACAATCCTCGCCATCGGAAGCTGCGGATACAGCATGATCAGTGCAACCACGCCAATGGCACCGGCGCCAACGGAAGAGATCGAGACGAGGACACCGAGCAGTGCACCAACCAGGACCGTATTGACGGCCGTGCGGCGCGGATCGAGCTCGGCCACGCGCGCGCGATAAGCTCCCACGATAGCGCCGCCAAAGACCAGCACGAAAGCCGTCGCAAACAGCGCAATGCTAAGCACAAATGTGATCAGGTTCCTCGCGGCGTCGCCGCTGAGGTTAAAGTGCGACAAGGCGGCAAGCGTGATGATTGTGGCCGGCACGCTGCCAGTGGCGAGCCGCCTGACCACGCCCCAGTCGATACTGCGCGCGAAACCATGAACCAGGCTGCCCCCCGTCTTGGTTGCGGCGGCATACAACAGGTCGGTGCCCACCGCTGTCGCGGGGTGAACGCCGAACAAAAGAATCAAGAGCGGCGTCATAAGCGAACCGCCGCCAACGCCGGTCATGCCGACCAGCGCGCCAACCGCGAATCCCGATAGCGAGTAAAGCGGATCGATCATAAGAAACGGCCCCTACCGGCCTGGAGGCCGCCGCCAATCTAAGCACGGCCAACTGCGCTAGTCATCGGGCGGAAAGGTGAAACTCCCGCAGGTCTTGCTGGTTCCTCGCAATTTTCCAAAATGCGGCCCCTGTGATGACGACCGAAAATACCTATTTTCGGTCGGTACGGTGACCTTGCTCGCGCAAGCGGCTATTGCCGAATAGGATGTGCCAGGTGCCAGATATCGTCACTCTTACGATCAACCCCGCGATCGATATTTTCGTCAATGTCGGGCGCGTCGAACCGACCCGAAAATTGCGCTGTTCAGCGCCAAAGCGCGATCCCGGCGGCGGCGGTATAAACGTAGCCCGCGTGGCGCATCGTCTGGGCAGTCGCGTGACGGCGATATATCCAACCGGCGGTGCAATCGGAAAATTGTTGCACCGGCTGGTCGAGCGCGAGGGCATCGACAGTCTGGTGACGCCGTCGCATGTCGAAACACGTGAAAATTTTACGGCGTACGAAGAGACGACTGGAGAGCAATATCGCTTCGTCCTGCCTGGATCGGCACTGCATCGTGCTGAATGGCAAGCTGTACTCGATAAATTGACGGCGCTGCCGGAGAAACCAAAATTTGTGGTTGCCAGCGGTAGCGTACCCCCGGGTGTGCCGGAGGACTTCTTCGCGCATGTCGCACGTGAGGCCAAACAGCTGGGTGCGCAATGCGTCGTCGATACCTCGGGACCAGCATTGAAGGCCGCGCTTGTGCAAGGCGTTACCCTGATAAAACCAAACCTCGTGGAGCTTTCGGACCTCGTCGGTGCGGCGCTGGACAACGACGGCGTGCGTATTGCTGCGTGCCGCAAGCTCATAGCGGGTGGGCGTGTCAAGGCCGTCGCGCTGACTCTCGGCGACCAGGGCGCCCTGCTCGTGACGGCCGACGAGGCATTCCGCGCGCAACCGATGGCGATTGAACCGGTAAGCGCAGTCGGTGCAGGCGATAGTTTTCTCGGTGGATTGGTGTCGGCGCTCGCCTCAGGTCATTCGCTTCAGCAAGCCTTTCGTGTTGCGGTAGCGGCCGCCTCAGCGGCCGTGCTTTCCCCCGGCACGGAGTTGTGCCGCGCGGATGAAGTGCAGCGCTTGTTGCCTGAGGTAAAAGTCAGCGAGTTGGCACGCGCGTCGGCGTGATCGACAAATGTGGGCTGCGCCTAGCGCCGCGGTGGTGCCGGCGTCCAGAGCGGTTTGGTCAGCGTCATCAGCGCCACGCAGGGCTGTTCGGCGGACCGCAGAGCAAGTAAGTTTTGTATCGGTTATCTTGATAATTCAATCTTGCGATCCTCAGCGCGCTTTATCTGGTCCCTTGTCTGGTCGAGTTCTTCCTTCCATGCTTGATATGCTGGTGTATTTTCAGTTGGCGCTAACATAAGCAAACTACGAAGCTTTGTATTATAGACATCAATCGCCGTTTCCGTTTGCTGGCGGTCAAGGCGCTTAATATCTGCGCTAGTCGCCGGAATTGGTCCACCCAACGCAATCCACAATGCTCCAATCGCCGTGAGTGAACCAGCCACAGTGCCCAGTTTGATGAGCCACCTAATCATGACCACTTCCCTCCTACAGTCTTAAATCCATCCCGATTCCCTCGCCACGTTATCATTCCGCACGCTCAATGACTTCGGGAAACTTCACGGCGCGAGTTGGCGCACTGATCGCAATGGGCAAGCTACACTGACTAATTGCTGCCAAGTGTGAACAACAACACACTAGAAAAATGACTGGTGCTTAGGTCGGAAAATACTGGCGGTTAGCGTAACCTATTGGTGCGTGCATTCAGAAATTCTTGCATGGAGCAAAGATCAAGGTTGACCGGATCATCCGTCGTTACGTGGCCCGCGCGGCAGCGACGAACGAGACTATCCGGCAACTCAACAAGGCCAGAAAAAGACCCTGAACATTACGTCTCTGTGTCCGCTTTGCCCCCGAAAGCGGACATGTGCGGTGCACCAGCGCATGTCCGCTATGGGCCAATAGCGGACATCTGCTTCACTCGAACTCTTCGTCGGAGATAGCAATCAGCGATAACGGTACGGTCCATGGGTGGAGCGCCCTCGAAGCGGGGGCGCTCCGG
>Ga0187785_10000475_pt1 | contig 15093 bp, 14 predicted proteins | sample 0815_BV2_4_20_MG_FD_132466 | JGI IMG/M metagenome (GOLD analysis project Ga0187785, IMG submission 132466) | Tropical peat soil microbial communities from peatlands in Department of Meta, Colombia - 0815_BV2_4_20_MG | ecosystem: Environmental > Terrestrial > Soil > Wetlands > Peat | place...
CTTGCGGCCGGCGAAGGTGTTGTCCTTTTCCTTGAGATAGGTGATGACGCCCTGTTCCATCTGGATGCCGCCCTGCGCTAGCGGGCCGGTCTTGATGGTGAGCAGGCCGAGCTTGAATGGTGCTGCCTGTGCTATCGCCGGCGCGGGAAATTTGAAACTCACCGCAACTGCGCCAGCGGCTGTGCCGGCCATGAATTTACGACGGGTGACCTTACGAGACATTCTTCCTCCCTTTACCCCGTGCCGGGGCTCATATTTTGGCCGCCATGCCCCACGGAGGCGGACCAATTTAACCCATCATCGGCCAAGCCATTCCATGATGTAAAGCCCGACCGTGACATTGCCGGCCGCTCGCCCCACTACGGTGATGGGCAAACCGTCGCACGAGCCAGATTTTGCGGTCGGCCGCTAGATGCCGAGATAACTGGATTTGATCTCATCGTTGTTACGCAATTCCTCAGGCTTGGAGGAATAGACCACCTGGCCCTTGCTCATGACATGCACATAGTCGACGAGTTTGAGTGCGAGATGGGCATTCTGCTCTACCAGCAGGATGGAGAGGCCCTCCTTTTTCAGCGTTCCGATGGCTTCCCAGAGGTCCTGGATGATGATCGGCGCCAGGCCCTCCGACGGCTCGTCCATGATCAGGCAATCGGGGTTAGTCATCAACGCGCGTCCAATTGCCAGCATCTGTTGCTCGCCACCTGACAACGTCTTGGCGCGTTGATAACGGCGCTCGTGCAGGCGTGGAAACAGTTTATAGACGCGGTCGAGATTCCACTTGTGCCGGTCTGGACTGCGCTCGGCGACCAGCAGGTTTTCTTCAACGCCAAGTGTCGGGAATACGCGGCGGCCCTGCGGCACGAGGCCCATGCCGCCGCGTACCGTTTCGAATGACGCCTGGTGCGTAATGTCATCGCCCTTGAAAACGACCTTGCCGCGGCGCGGCGGATTGAAACCGACGATCGAATTCACCAGCGTGGTTTTGCCGACGCCGTTACGGCCGAGCAGCCCTAGAATTTGGCCTTGTTCAAGTTGCAGCGACAATCCCTGCAATACGTACGCGTCGCCGTAATAGGTGTGAATGTCTCGGACTTCAAGGATCGCCATGGCGTCACTCGGTCCCCAGATAGATTTCCTGTACGCGATGGCTTTTCTTGATGCTCTCGGGTGATCCGGTTTCCAGTATTTCACCGAAATGCAGAACCGAAATCTCATCGGCGACGTCAAACACCACGTCCATATCATGTTCAATCAGGAGAATTGCGAGCTTGGGGTCGAGCTTCATCAGAAATTCGGACATCTCCGTAGATTCGCCCGATGACAGGCCCGCAGCCGGTTCATCAAGCAAAAGAATTTTCGGATCGCTGGCGAGACCCAGCACGATCTCGAGCTGGCGCTGCTCGCCGTGCGAAAGGTTGCGAACTTCGGTGTCCTTGCGGTCGAGGAAGCTGGCTTGTTCGAGCAAGTGATAAGCCTTGTCGTAGACTTCTTTGTACGAGGACAAGAAGCGCCACATGACAAACTTTGACGGCCGCAGGCCCTTGATCGCCAACAGCACATTGTCCAGCACGGTCAGTTTCGGAAACAGGCTGGTGACCTGGAATGTGCGCGCCATGCCTAACGCGGTTCGGCGGTGGCTCGGCCAGTTGGTGACATCCTGGCCGAAAAGCAGCACTTTTCCGGATGTTACGGGATAGATCCCCGTGATCAGATTGAACAGCGTGGTCTTGCCGGCGCCATTCGGGCCGATGATGGCCTGCCGATCGCCCGGCATCACGCGTAGGGTCACTTCGCGCGTAGCCTGAAGGCCGCCGAAACTTTTGCACAAGGCTTTGAGCTCAAGCGCCGGGACTTGGCCGCCGTTCGTTTGAGGGTCGGTACTCACGCGCACTTCCTCAAGATTTCAACGAAATTGTCGGGGCCGCGTCGCGGCCCCGACATTTGTTCGTCATTCACAGTATTTGCAGGGCGGGAAATCGCGATCGTAGACTGGCTGGGCAAGGAACTTGTCCTTGCCGTAGGTCCAGAACTGGCTGACCTTGGGATAGGTCTTGATCACGGTGTTCCACAGCTCGTCCTTGTCGTAACCGAACATTTTTTTCTTCTCGACCTTCTTGATGTAGACGTTCTCGATCGGGTTACGATTTTCATCGAGCTCAACCGGGCCACGCGGAGCATCAAGCTTGATGCTCGCCATGATCTTGATGAACTCCTCCGGCCCCGGATACTTGCCGCCCGCTTTCTTGATGGCCTCATCGAGCCACATCGCAGTGGTGTAGTTATTTTCAGAATAGTAGGACGGCACTTTCCCGTATTTGGCGCGGTAGGCCTTCACGAAGGCCTGGTTCCTCGGTGTGTCGATCGCGGCGCTGTAGTGCAGCGCTGAGACGTCGCCAATCACCTCGTCGCCCATGAACGGCAATACGAACTCGTCGTAACTCACGCCGCTCCCGACGATCTTCGTTTTGATGCCGGCTGAGCGCAGTTGCTTGGGAAACTGCAGCGCCATCGGGCCCACCATCGTGGTGAAAATGAGGTCGGCGTCGGACTTGATGGTTGGAATGTAAGGCCCGAAGTCCTTGGTTCCGAGCGGGGGCCAGATCTTCTGAATGACTTTACCGCCACAATCCTCAAAAACCTTCTGGAAGCCGCCGGCTGTTTCATAGCCGAAAGCATAGTCGGCCGAGATGACGACGGCTTTCTTGAAGCCATTGTCGCAGGCCCACTGCCCAAGGGGCTGATGTGGCAGCGATGAAGTCCAGCTGGTGCGCATGAAATACGGATATTTGCTGAGCTGGCGCTGTGTCAGATCGTCAGCCGACGCAACCGAGGAGATGTAGAGTGTCTTCTCCGCGGTGCTTACAGGCGCCAATGCATAGCCCGAAGACGCGAGCAAGCCGCCGATAAACATATGTACTTTGTCTTGAAGGATTAGCTTGCGGGCTTTGGTGACGCCGGCGTCGGGTTTGCCCTGGTCGTCTTCAACGATGAACTTTACGTCCATGCCGCCGAGCTTGCCGCCGTGCTCATCAAGATACATCTGGAATCCATCGACCATGTCCTTTCCGACCTGGGCGAAGATGCCGGTCACCGGCGAAATGTAACCGATGCGCAGCTCTTCGGCGGTGGCTTGGGTGATCAGACCCAGACTGAGGGCAAGACAACTGCCCAGCAACGCTCTTTGCAGTTTGTTTGTCATCGAAATTCCTCCCTTTTTGCCGTGACCTTCCCGTTGTAGCTCAGGATGGCTTTGTCGCGAGTTTCTTTAAGCTTTCTTCCTTGCCTTCAGATCTAAATCGCTGGCGAACGCCGGAGAGCAGCCCCATCAGGCCCATCGGCAGATAGAGAATTGTCAGCACGTAGACACCCCCGAGCACATACTGCCACCAAGGAACCAGCGTGCTAAGATATTCGCGCAGACCAAAGACAATCGCGGTGCCGATCGCGGCGCCCACCAGCGTACCCGAGCCGCCAAGGACAACCATCAGCAGGGAATCCACCGACGTCGTCAGCACCACCGTTTCCGGGCTGACGTGACCGTTGGTTTGGGCCCACAACACGCCGGCAAGTCCGCCGAAGCCGCCGGCGATGATGAAGGCGATGTATTTGTGCAGCCAGGTGTTGTAGCCGAGGATCTGCATGCGCAATTCACGCTCGCGGATACCGGCGAGGCTCTGCCCAAATGGCGAGCGCACCAGCACGTACATCAGTGCCATCGACACCACGAAGAAAGCGAATACGAGATAGAAGAAGGTGACCTCGTTACCAAGGTCGAGGCCGAAATTTGGCCGGCCGCTCATATTGATGCCGTTGTCACCGCCGGTGAGTGAATTCCAGCGATAGGCGAGACCCCAGACGCATTGACCGAGCGCAAGCGTGATCATCAGGAAATAGACGCCACCGGCACGGATCGCGAACAGTCCAAAAAGAGCAGCCAGGGCTGCACCGAGCAGAATTCCCAGGATCACGACTATCCAGAAATCCCAGCCGAGTCCGAAGTGAAACTTGGTGGCAAGAACTGCCGTTAGATAGGCGCCCACTCCGAAATACGCCGCCTGTCCCATAGAAGACAACCCGGTGAAACCGAGCAGGAGGTCGACGCTCATCGCGAGAATCGCGAAGGCCATTGCCCGTGTCGCCAGTAGAACGACGAACGAGCCGGAGTACGGAACGATCAAGGCAAGCACTGCGAGGGTGGCAGTGACAATCAGGATCTTGATTTGCTGGTTTGCCATGGGTCCGCTCAATCTCGTCCGAACAGACCGGTCGGCTTGATAGCCAGGATCAGAACCATCGGCGCATAAAGCGTGAAATAGGACACCTCCGGAAAGAGTGCTTTACCGAAATTGTCGGCAAGGCCAACTGCCAGCGCCCCGATGGCCGCACCGCCAAGGCTGCCCATCCCGCCGATGATAACGACCGCGAAGGCGAGTGGCAGTATCTCGAAGTCGAGCCCCGGATAGATGCCAAGGAATGCGCCGCCGATTACGCCGCCGAGTGCGGCAAGAAAAGCACCAAGCGCAAAGATGAACATGGAAATGCGATTGGTATCGATGCCGACGCCGCGGGCCATCTGCGCGTCGTCAACGGTCGCGCGCACCGCGGCACCCATCCGCGTCTTTTCCATCACGAGCCACAAGACGATGCCGAAAGTCACCGCCATCGCGATCATGAACACGCGGTAGAGCGGCAAATAAATGCCGCCGACGACGATACTCTGCGTCAACTGGGCGGGAGGATTGATATCCATGTTGTTGCCGCCCCAGATATCAAGTGCGCCTTGCTGGAATAGAAAGGCAAATCCGACGGTGAGCAGAACCTGCCGGAGGACATCCGTTTCGATCGGTACGATCGAAACGCGACTGAATACGAAAAAGAAAACTATTGTAACGAACGCAGTGACGACCGTGAACTGAACCCAGCCTGCGCCGATAAAATGACCTCGAACAGCCGCCAATGCGGCCACGAGTCCCAATCCGAGCCCGATAACGGCGTTACGGATGGATTCAAAACCTTCGGATCTCAGGAACAAACGCTCCATCACCAAACCGATGAGAGCAACGGTTAGTGCGGCCAGTGGAAGCGACAGGGCCCATGATCCGGTTGCCGCTATAACTGATAGTGCAATGTACCCGCCCCACAGAAAATAGGCGCCGTGCGACAGGTTGACGATGCGCATGACGCCAAAGATCAGAGACAAACCGCTGCCGACGAGAAACAACAACGCCCCGTACGACACGCCATTGAACGCCTGGACCACCCAGAATTGCGTATTCATTTCCCCCCTGATCCTTCTGTTACGTCGAAGGTTGGGCGAAGCTTACATTAGGTTCGATGGGAATGAACACCCCAAATGGCCGCAGCCTCCGCGTGCAAGGTTGCGTCCGTTCGCACCCGCGTCGAGTTACTTTCGTCCTGCCCGCTTTTTCGGCGGAATGATTGGCAACAGCAAATATGGCGTCTTGCCGCGGCCAAAATACAGGCTGGTTGTGCCGCCAAAAACGGCGGGCGGACGATCACGTGGGTCGTCATGCAGGAATGGGCCGCAGCCCTTCAGCTCATTTTTGAAGTTCGACAGCTTGCCGCCGCTCGCCCCACCATATTCGTAGTCCTTGCCACGGATCGAAAGTCCGATGCGATATCCGGCCGGCACGACAATCGAGCTTGGCCAAATTTCGATGTCGAGTTCCACCACTTGGCCCTTCTTCAGCGGCTGTTTCTCTTCGTGCGTATGATAGGGGCGATAGGGTTTCGACAATTTCTTGTCGAGCTTTCGATGCGAAGCACGTAGCCACCCCTGGGCGATCGGCGTGTGGGGGTCGATGGCGCCCTGGAATACGATTTCCTTCAGGTCGCCGGTGAATACGCGCAATACGATGAACAAGTCGGCGTCGGACGTTGAAGAAGAAACGAACAACTTCAGCGCTGACGGGCCGGTGATCTCGGTCTCCCTTGCAAGCGGTGGCGTGAGGAAGATAAGGCCATCACCCATGGCGGCAAATTTTAGCCGGGCGGTGCCGGACGGTTTTTTGGTTGCCAGCGTCATCGCCGACGGATCGAGATAGAACTTGGTCCACCGGGTGCGCTTAAGGGGCCATTCGTTTTCGGCGCGCGGCACGAACTTGTCGATGTGACGCACTTGCAGCAGCACCTTCGGCTGCTTCGCCCAGCCCTCCTTCTTCCCGTGCAAAAACCGGTCGAAAAAGCGCAGCTGCTGCTCGCGGCCATAATCAGTATAAAAATGCGTCCAGTGCTCGATGCCGTGCGCCTCCAGCCATTTTTGCTTGGCGGCGGCGCGGACGAACCCCTCGAAATTCCCGCGCGGATGCAAACCCTGTCCGCCCCAATTCGCGGCCGAGAATAACGGTGTGGTGATCTTGTCCCATTTCGGCGAACGCGCCTCGTGGTAGCCGTCGTCCATCGGATGGGCTGCGATCTCAGTTCCGAAATCGGCACGGTTCCTGGCGAGTTCCGCTTCTGCCAACGTTTCCGGTCCGCACACCAGCTCGCCGTGAACGCGACTGCGCTTGCCACGTTCGCCCGCGCCGTATTGCACGGTTTTAACTTGCATGTCGTACCAGTTCTCCCAGAACGTCGAGAGAATGCCGCCATGATGCGTCATGTCGCGGTACCAGTCGGCTGCGCCTTCCCAGATGCACATGGCGGCAAGATGCGGCGGCTGTAACGAAGCGACATGCCACTGATTGATGCCGTAATACGAAATGCCGTTAAGTCCGACCTTGCCATTCGACCACGGCTGCACGCCCGCCCATTCGATGCAGTCGTAGAAATCCTTGGTCTCGCGCGGCGAGAAATGATCGATGAAACCTGGAGAGCAGCCCGCACCGCGCGAATCGACGCGCACGCAAACGTAGTAGTGCGGCACCCATTTCTCGGGGTCCACGACCTCCCAGCTTTGATAAAGATTGCTCGATCCTGCGGTGACGTCGGGGTGCTTCTCCGCCATGCGCTGCCATGCGCTCGGATAGCCGTCCTGGAAGGCAAGATTTTTTGCGTAAGGACCGTAGCTGAGGATGACTGGAAACTTTCCCTCTTTCACCGGGCGAAATACGTCGGCGCGCAACACCAATCCGTCGTCCATGCTGATCGGCACGTCCCAATCGATCCGCATGCCGTCGCGGATTTCCGTCCGCTGCTGCAACGACGTCATTACGTCCTCCCAAGCACACTCCGTCATACCCCGCGCAAGCGGGGTATCCAGTATCCACAGTCGGCAGGATTAAGGAAAGAGACCGGCGCTTATTGATGGCCTCAGTCAAATTCAGCGGGCACGAGTTCTTTTCCGCTTTACCTTGGCCATCTTTTCCAGCACGGCGCAGACAGCCGCTGTGTCACGCCCGCCGAGGCCGCTTTTCATCGCTTTGATGTAAATGCCTTTGGTGGCGTTGAACAATGGCGTCGGCACGCGAATTTTGCGGGCGTGATCGCCGATCACCCGCATATCTTTGTCCCAGACCGAGATCTTCATGGTGACGTCGTCATAGCGGCCTTTTGCCATCATCGGTGCCCGCAGTTCGAATACGCGTGAATTGCCGGCCCCGGCCTTGATCAGATCGACAATCATGCGCGGATCGAGACCTGCCTTCATTCCGAGCACTATGGCTTCAGCAGCGGCAACGTTGTTGATGGCGACCAGAAGGTTAGCCACGTACTTCATACGGCTGCCATTGCCAAAAGGGCCGACGTTGAAAGCGTGCCTGCCAAACGCTGTGAGCAGTGGGCGCAGCCGCGCAATACTCTTGGCATCACCGCTGGCATAGAACACTAGATCGCGGTTCTTTGCCTGCGAACCAGTGCCGCTGACCGGGCAATCAATCATGATATGCCCGGCTTTACGCAATGAACGCTCGGCCTTTTCCTTATCTGAAATTGAGAAGGTGCTCATTTCGACAAGCACCTTGCTCTTGAGTTTGGCAGCGACGATTTTTCGAACCGTATCGGCAAGCGCCTGGGGCTTGGGCAGGCTCGTGAGGACAATCGGGACTGCCGCGGCCACATCAGCGGCACCGTTCGCGATCATGACGCCGGCCCGCTTTGCCTCACGGCGTCGTGCCGGATTTGTGTCGTAACCGATAACTCGCCAACCAGCCGCGACCAAGTTTTTCGCGAACGCGCCGCCCATAATGCCGAGGCCGATCACACCGACCGTGCCTTTGGTCCTTCTCACTGCCATTCAACGTCTCCCGATGCAGAATCGCATCAACGTTTCCCGTCCCGTCTTATGCGGTAGGTGTAAGGCTGTCGAGTCACGCCAGGCTGCGAGCCGGCTTTCAAGCCGCGTCGTGATCGCCTATCGTCGGCGGCAAAACTACCAAAGGAGGACGTATGCGAATTGGGGTTGCAGGTCTCGGGGTGATGGGCGCGGCGGTTGCTGCCCGGCTTATGGAAGTCGGTCACGAGATAACAGTTTGGAATCGCACGCCCGGGAAGACCAAGCCGTTGGTCGATGCCGGCGCGAAAGCAGCGGCAACGCCGGCGGAGCTGATGAGTGCGGTCGATGCGGCAATCACGATGCTCACCGACGCCGCGGCGATCGATGCTGTCTACAACGGCCCAAAAGGCCTGTTGTCGGGTGACGCCAAGGGCAAGCTGCTCATTGAGATGAGCACGGTGCCGCCGAAGGTACCGCTCGCGCTTGCGCCAAAAGTCCGCGCAAAAGGTGCCGCGATGGTGGAATGTCCGGTCGGGGGATCGACCGCGCCGGCGCGTCAGGGAAAGTTGCTGGGTTTGATGGGTGCCGAGCCAGCAGACGCCGAACGCGCCAAGCCGATCCTCAATCAGCTCTGCCGCCGGCTCGAACATTGCGGGCCGGTGGGCACCGGCGCATCAATGAAGCTCGCGATCAATCTGCCGCTCATGGTTGCCTGGCAGGCCTACGGCGAGGCCTTCGCCATCGCACGTGATGTCGGTTGGGAGCCCAAGCGCCTGCTCGATTTGTTTGTCGATACAAATGGAGCCAATGCCGCACTGAAGAATCGTGCCGAGATGATCGTGACGATGCTTGAGGGGCGGGATCCGGGCCCGACAACATTCAGTATTGCCAACGGCGTAAAGGATCTACGCACGATGGTCGAAACGGGAGAATCGAAGGGCGCCGACATGCGCGTTACAAAGGCAGCACTCACTGGCTTTGAGGACGCAACCGAACACGGCTTCGGCGGCGGGGACGGCTCCCGTATGTCCGTATACTGGGCCAGCCGCAAGAAATCCTGAAGGAGTGCAAGATATGTCCGTAACGCTCGCTCAAGCCTCGAGCATTGTTGATGCTACCCTGAAGAAGGCGCGCGAACTCAAGCAAATGCCGCAGACAGTGGTGGTGCTCGACACTGGCGGCCATCTCGTCTGCGCCAAACGCGAAGATGGCTCCGGCATCATTCGTTTCGAAGTGGCCGTCGGCAAAGCCTACGGCGCTCTCGGTATGGGGTGGGGGTCCCGCACCATGATGGAGCGCGCGGCGCAAAATCCGAACTTCCTCACCGCGATTGCGGCGGCGAGCGGTGGACGGCTGGTGCCCAACCCGGGCGGCGTTTTGATTCGAGGCGGTGACAATCGCGTTCTCGGCGCGATCGGCATTTCCGGCGATACTGGCGATAACGACGAGATCATTGCGGTCGCCGGTATTGAGGCGGCGGGACTGAAAGCCGATCCGGGGGGCGCGAAGAAGTAAACCAACGCGCGTCATGCCCGGCCTTGTGCCGGGCATCCACGCCTTGAAAAAGGTGAGCCGTGGATGGCCGAGACGAGCCCGGCCATGACAAAAAATTGAGATAGGGAGGTAATCGTGAAATTCTTTTCGTTCTGGCGCTCGCTGGCATCGTTCCGGGTGCGCTGCGGTCTTTACTTGAAAGGCCTGACGCCCAGCGAGGTGATCGACGTAAACTTGATGCAGGGCAAGCAGCGCGAAGAGGCGTTCCGCAAGATCAATCCAATGATGGCTATCCCGGCACTGATCGAGAACGACGGCAATGTGCTGTTCGAGTCTCTCGCCATCCTCGAGTATCTTGAGGAAACGCATCCTAATCCGCCGCTATTGCCGAAAACACCGAAGGCGCGGGCACGCGTGCGTGCACTGTCGCAAATCGTTGCCTGCGATACTCACCCTCTCATCGTGCCGCGCGTCCGAGAATTTCTCGCACATGAATACAAGGTCGACGAAGCCGGGGTGCAGAAATGGGGGCATCACTGGCACGAGGCGGCTTTCAAGGCGCTCGAAGCCAATCTCTCCGGCTCGAAGGAAACCGGCCGCTATTGTCATGGCGATCAGATCACCATCGCGGATATCTGCCTTGCCGGAAATGCAGTCGGCGCATTCTATTTCAAGTGCGATCTAACGCCATTCCCGACGGTGCGGCGGATCGTGGATCTTTGTTGGCAGAACGAGGCATTCGCGCGCGCCCATCCGCTCAAGCAGCCTGGCGCTCCGGCAGCGGCCTGATCGGGTCTGTATGCTTAACACAGCGATTGTCGGCCTCGGCTGGTGGGGCAAAACGCTTGTGAAAGCGGCGTACGACTTCGGCGCGCCGTTGCGGTTTTCTCGCGGCATCACGCTCGAGCCCGACGCCGCGCGTGACTTTGCCGCCGAGCACCAAATCGCACTTGGAACTTCAATCGACGACGTGTTGACTGACAAATCGATTCAGGCGGTGGTGCTTGCGACGCCGCATACCAAGCATCGCGCGCAGGTCGAAGCCATCGCAGCGGCTGGCAAACACCTCTATTGCGAGAAGCCTTTCGCACTCACCAAAGCCGATGCGCAGGCAGCGCTCGAGGCCTGCCAGCGCGCCGGCATTGTGGTTGCTGTCGGTCATCATTTCCGGCTGATGCCGTCGATGCGGGTTTTGGCCGAGCTTAAGGAGGCCGGCGCCTTCGGCACGATCATGCACGTGGAGGGGAATTACAGCCACGATTGGCTGGCAAGCTATCCGGCCGATAGCTGGCGGCTCCGCGCCGAAGAAAGCCGGGCCGGCGGCATGACCGGCATGGGGATTCACGTTCTCGACTGTTTCCGGGATCTTGTCGGCCCGATGAGGCGTGTCAGCGCCCTCTCAAAAGCGCGGGCTCTCATGCTTCCGACCGGCGACACCACGTCGGCACTCGTTGAGTTCGAGAATGGCGCAACCGGAACGCTCGCCACGACCATGAAAACCCCTTTTGTCTGGCGCATTGCAGTTTTCGGCGAAAACTGTTGGGCGGAGAGTGTCAGCGAAACGCGCGCAATCGTACGCCATGCCGGAAAGGAGCCCGAGATCATCGATCGGCCGCCCGACAATCATCTCGGCCGCAATCTCGATTATTTCGGCAGAGCGGCACTAGGGCAGGGTGAGTTTCCGATCCCGCCCGCCGGCATTTTACAGACTGCGGCGGCGCTCGAAGCGGTGTTCAAGTCGGTGGACGCGGATGGGGTTTGGGTGACGGTTTAACTCAACTGCAATGTCACTGGTCGCGATCGGTAATTCGAGCCTTGCATTCCGGGGCTGCGGCAGGAAACGACCTTTGTGGCATCACCGTTTTCAATCACCATTTGTGTGGCAATGGTTTTTGGGCTGGTCCGTTCTCGGCTGCGTTGGTGGACGCCACCGCAGCTTCGCTGACAGCGGGCTGGTTCGATAATCCGGTAAAATTCACGACGCAAAAAAAGGCAATTCCGGCGGCCAGCCCGGCAACCACCGCAAATCGAATGCCGAGGGCAAGCACTTGATTTTTCCGGGCGCGCCGGGTCGAACGCAAGAGCGCTTCCATATCGCCCGGCTCGGGCCTGCGCAAAACTTCAGGCAAAGGAGCCGATAGCGAGCCTCTGTCGTACGGGAGCGAATCTCTCCCGTACGCAGGGGGTTTGTAAGAGGCCCGTTTGAGCGAGGCTGTCGGTATCGACTGCCGTTCTTTCTGCGACAACAACTTTGTCACGCGCAAGTTGTTTGCACGATTACTTGGGCGACGTGGCGCGCGGTAACGCAGGCTGTTGGGATCGTTGTTGCTCTGTTGGTTACTCATACTGAACTCCCTGCAAGTTACGCGACACGACATAACGAACGAGCTCCGGCGCTATCGCGCCAGCAGACTTCTCTAAGGTGCTGTGATGATCGGGAGCGGACGCGAAATGAATAGACGATGGCGATCGCGAGCCCCAAGCGTCGTCGAAAAAGCGTCCATCAGCCGGTCCCCCAGTTGGCAAATGTCTCGCTCGACAAATTATGGGACCGGTCGACGGGCTTTAGTTGGTCGGAACCTAGTCGAAAATGTGGAACGACAATGGTAGTACACGACCACCGAACGACGGCTAAGAAATACCACCGAGTTACGAATGCGAAATCAATCTGCTGCTTCGCAATGCTCCTTGGCGTCCGGACGCGATCGTTCGATTCCAAACTTGATGAATGTGCGCGACCTCCGCTTCAAAGCGCTGCAGAAAGAGGCGTGCCTGCGTCGACAATGTGCGCCGCGTCGGCTGAACGACAACGAATTCCGCGTGCAGCTCGGGTTCAGTCATTGGATTGACGATCAACTCGCCGCGCCCAATGTCATTGACCGAAATCACGCTTGGAAGAATGGTTACCCAGTCGGAGCGCGCGACGAATTCGAGCGTCGCGATCATTGCATCCATTTCAAGCATCGCAGCAATCTCGACTCCGTGCGATTGAAAATAGGTTTCGAGATTGCGGCGCCGGATGTTGTCTGGTCCCGGAACAACGATCTTGAGGGGACAACATTCGGCCAGCCGCACCGGCGCAAGCGGGGTAAATCCGGCGCGCGGACCGGAAATCATCATCTCGCGATCGCGCACCAGCATGCGTGACTTCAGCCCAATGGTGCCTTCAAAAGCTGGCACGACTGCAAAGTCGAGTACGTCATCGAGCACCATTTCCGTAAGCAGCGCACTGTAACCTTCGACGATGTGCAGCCGCACTTCCGGGCAGCGAGGGACAAAATCGTCCAGCACCGGCGCCAACACCGCCCGCGTGAATGTCGGCATCAATCCAATGCGAAGTTCGCCGGTCACTTCGCTGGCGAGCGATCGTGCCTCCTCGGCGGCGTGCTCGAGCGTGCCGACCGCCTCCACGCAGCGCTTGTAGTAGCGCAATCCCGCTGGCGTCGGGGTTATCCCGCCCGGAGTGCGTTCGAACAGCTTGATTTTGAGGGTGCGCTCGACCGCCGCGACGTGCTGAGAGATGCCGGATTGCGTGGCGTTTTCACGTTGGGCCGCACGCGTGAAAGAGCCCTCTTCACAAACCGCGATGACGGCGCGGATTTGTCGCAGCGGGATATTCGTCATGGAGACCTCAAAAACCGACCCATTAGAAAAACTAATGCCCGAACGCAGAATATATTATTTCGGCTTTAGGTGCCAACCGGCTTAGGATTTCCGCCAATCAGCAACGGGCGCGACAACGCGCCGGTCGGGAGGGGACGGCTATGGGAGCTAATTTCGGCATTGCCGGCTTGGATTGGCAGCAGCGGGTCAACTGGGACCGACTGCGCGAATACCGCATCGAGCGTGCACGCAAGATGATGAAAAAGCACGGCCTCGGCGCCATGCTGTGCATGTACGACGAAAACGTCCGTTACATCACTGGCACGCTGACGCCGGGCTGGAACCGCCTTAAGCCGGGCCTGCGCTACGCCATGCTCTGCGGCGACGGGCGGCCGATATTGTTCGAGCAAGGCGACCTCGGCTTCCAGATTGAGCGACACTCTCCGTGGATTCCGAAGGAGAACGTGCGCCATTCATTCGCGTGGATCAAAGGCGCCGCCGGCCCCGCCTCGACCCAGCAGGTGAACAAGTTCACCAAGGCGGTGTTGCAGGCGATGAAGGACAACGGCGTTGCCGGCCAGAAGCTCGGCGTCGATTTCATCGACATCAACATGATCAATATCTTCAAAGAGAACAACATCAACTGGGTCGACGGCATGACCCCGATGATGGAAGCGCGCGCAGTCAAAAGCCCGGATGAGCAGGAATGCTTCCGCATCGTCGGCGCGATCGGCGACGCCACGCATTGGGAGTGCATGAAGTTTTTGCGCCCCGGCATAACCGAGAACCAGGTGACCGCCCATCTGATGGAATATCTCTACAACATTCCCGGCATGGAAGATGTCGAAGACGTGATCGTTTCGTCAGGCCCGAATACCTGGCCGAACTGGCGTAACTTTTCCGACCGTATCATCCAGCCGGGCGATATCGTGTTCATGGATTTGGCCGCACTCACCTGGAATGGTTACAAATCTTGCTATTACCGCACCTACTGTGTCGGCAAGGAACCAACCAAAGAACAAAAAGACACTTACGCTACTGCGCTTGAATGGCTCTACGACTCGATTGGCGCGGTGAAAGTGGGCGCCACTACGCGCGATATCGCGCTGAAGTGGCCATCGGCGATGGAGACCTGGGGCTACGAGGACGAAGACCAGGCGGCCGCGAATCTTTGGGGCCACGGCCTTGGCCTTGCGCAATACGATCCGCCGGTCATCTCGCGCATCTGGTCGCTCGATCATCCGGTTGAAATTCAGGAGGGCATGACGTTTGCCTTGGAAACACAGCATGGAAAGCGCTTTCGCTACGGCGTGCGCATCGAGGAAATGCTGATTGTGAAAAAGAATGACATCGAGATCGTATCAAACTTCCCTGTGAAGCAGATCACAGTCGTCGATCCATTACCGGGCTATGGGGATCATGTGAAATAGCGGGCACTTGCACGCCGAGGCTGTGTGGCCGCCGAGACGTTGAACGATATGACCGCATTCATTCTTCCTCTGAGCGATCCTTTTGCCGCAGACCCGGACTGGGTTGGGCCAAAGGCCGCCAATCTTGCGAGTTTGGGTCACGCCGGCCTTCCAACGCCCGGCGGCTTTGCGCTTACGGCCGAAGCATACCGGCATCAGCTGCGTCATCTCGGCATTGAAGACTTACTACGCCAATATAATGAGGCCGACCTCCCGGCCTCGCGGCGCCTCTCGATCCAGATCAGGCTCGCACTGTATGAGCGCGCGCTTGCGCCTGAAATTCTCGAACCGCTCCTGACGGCCTGGCGCAACCAATGCGAAACATCGCCACTCGGCGTGGTGCGCTCGTCA
>Ga0187785_10000476_pt1 | contig 15081 bp, 13 predicted proteins | sample 0815_BV2_4_20_MG_FD_132466 | JGI IMG/M metagenome (GOLD analysis project Ga0187785, IMG submission 132466) | Tropical peat soil microbial communities from peatlands in Department of Meta, Colombia - 0815_BV2_4_20_MG | ecosystem: Environmental > Terrestrial > Soil > Wetlands > Peat | place...
AATTCCGGAACGGCGTCGCGCAGCACATTATAGATTGCCGCACGTTCGCCTCGCGCTACACCTTGCTCCAAGATCGCTACCCAGGCGCGGATCGCATCAAGTGGCGGGCGCACCGGCTTCGCGGCGACGATACCTGGTATACCAATGTCCGCCGTCTCCTCCTCACGCGCAAACAGAATTTCGTGCAGCCGCTCGCCCGGGCGAACTCCGGTAAATGTTATTTGGATGTCGCGGCCGGGCTCAAGCCCGGACAGCCGGATGATGCGTTCGGCAAGATCGACGATTTTAACCGGCTGACCCATGTTGAGGACATACACGGACACATCGCCGCGCTCGCTAAGGGCGTGACTTGCGGATGTAATGACCAGGTCACACGCTTCGCGAATGGTCATGAAGTACCGAACCATGTCCGGATGCGTGACTGTGACAGGGCCGCCTGCTTCAATCTGCGCTTTGAATTTTGGCACCACCGACCCGTTGGAGGCGAGCACATTGCCAAATCGTACGGAAATCAAGCGCATTGCCTGCTGACCAGGGCCGCTACGGCGTGAGAATTCGTCATCGAGCGCCTGACAGTACATTTCGGCTAATCGCTTGGTGGCGCCCAGCACAGACACGGGCTCGATCGCTTTGTCCGTGGAAATCATAACCATGGCAGTGGCGCCGGCCGCCGCCGCAGCGTCGGCAACATTGATCGAGCCGAACACATTGGTTTTGATGCCCTCGTCCCAATCCTGCTCGAGCATCGGAACATGCTTCAGCGCTGCGGCATGAAAGACGATATCGGGCTTGAATTGTGCGATGAGCCCAATGATCCGGTGCCGATCGCGGACATCGGCAATGCGACCGCTGATTTGCGCCGGGCTTTGCTTGTCTTTGAGCGTTTCCAGCACCGCGTGCAACGCGGGCTCGGAATGTTCGATTACCAGCAGCCGGGCTGCACCAAATGTAACAACACGGTCGCATATTTCTGAACCAATCGAACCACCGCCGCCCGTTACGATAATCGCCTTGCCGCTGACAAAATCCTCAAGCCGGCGGTAATCGATTTTCACGCTGGGCCGCAACAGGAGATCTTCAACGGCAACCGGCGCCAGCTGAACGGCAGGTCCATCGGCATCAAGCGACGGCAACTGGCTGATGTTTAAGCCGAGCTTGCGCGCCCGTATCAAGATCGCCTCGGGACGTGCTTCCGGCGCAAGCGCTGATGGTGCCAGCACAAGCCGTGTTACCCGGCTGCCGCTGGCCTCCAGATCGGACACAACCTTTTCGAGATCGTCAATGTCGCCTAACACGCGAATGCCGCGGATTGATTGCCCACGATCGGCAAACGATGGCGAAAGAACGCCGACCGGCCAGATCTTTTTTACTGCACCGCTTTCAATTCCGCGTAAAAGGACTTCCGCGTCGGCGGCGCGGCCAAGCACCAACGTAGGCATCGAATCGGTATTCTTTTTTGAGCGATTGACCGTTCGCGCGTAATGAAAGTACCGGTATACGACTCGCAGGCCTGCGAGAAAAAACATCTGCAGAAACCAGTAGAGCAATATGGTGATCTTGCCGAAAAAGAACGTCCCGTAAAAATTCGGCGCCACGAGAACGTAGTCGAGGACAAGGAGGGAAAGGGCCATCACGGTCGACGCCCAGAAGATGTTGTAGAGATCTGGGACCGACGTGAAGCGCCATTTGTTCCGATGCAGACCTATGACGAAATAAACGGCGGCCGCATACACAACAAAGAACGGAAGAAATAGCCGAAGCCCGTGCAACCGTTCGTTTAGATCGACGCCTTCAAAACGCATGAAAAATGTGACGACGATTGCCGCCGCTGTTGCCAAAAGATCGTGCAGTACGATCAAAACCTGGCGACGAGTCACAGAATGCTTCCCTGACTATAGATGCGGACGACAACGCACGGGGCCATGCTCACTACACGACATTGACGTTTTTGAGAAAGCCCCAAACGTCAATCATGGGTTTCCCTTCCGACCAAATTGGGTCGAATTCCAATCGCTTAGCTAGCAAATTTCGGCGGCCAGACACCAGCCAATTTTGGCCGCCACTTGGCTGCAAACGACAGCGCATCAATAACTTGAAAAAACACGATAGGTTGGCGGAAAAGGTCGTTCTTAGCTGACTTGTTCGGCGGTCAGCATTGCCCGCACGTCAGTTTCCTTCAGCAGCTGTTCGAAATAGGCGATCGTTCGGGCCAATCCATCCTTCAATTGCGTGCGGGGCGTCCAGGACAGAAGTTCCTGCGCGCGCGAGATGTCCGGGCGACGCTGCCGCGGATCGTTCTCTGGCAATGGGCGATGCACAACGCGCGAGCGCGAGCCGGTCATTTCAATGACCGTGGCCGCAAGCTCGAGCATTGAGAATTCGGTCGGATTTCCGATATTGATGGGACCGGTGATCTGGTCCTTCGTTGCCATCAATTTCATCAGTCCATCGATGAGATCATCCACGTAACAGAAAGAACGCGTTTGCGTACCGTCTCCGTAGACTGTCAGATCGCGGCCAAGAAGAGCCTGGATGATGAAGTTTGATACCACGCGTCCATCGTTTGGATGCATGCGTGGACCATAGGTGTTGAATATTCGGGCGACCTTGATGCGCAATTTATGTTGGCGCCAATAGTCAAAGAACAGGGTCTCCGCGCAGCGTTTGCCTTCATCATAACAGGATCGCGGGCCGACCGGATTGACATGGCCCCAATATTCTTCCGGCTGCGGATGTACATTGGGATCGCCATAAACTTCGGACGTCGACGCCTGAAGGATCTTCGCCTTCACCCTCTTCGCGAGCCCGAGCATGTTGATGGCGCCGTGCACACTGGTCTTGGTCGTCTGCACAGGATCTCGCTGGTAGTGGATCGGCGAAGCAGGACAAGCGAGATTGTAGATTTCGTCGACCTCGACGTAGAGCGGAAACGTAACATCGTGTCGCGTCATTTCGAAATGCTTATGATCCAATAGATGCTCAATATTCTTGCGCGTGCCGGTGAAAAAGTTATCGGCGCAAAGGACATCCCCACCCTGCGCAAGCAGTCGCTCGCAAAGGTGTGAGCCGAGAAATCCCGCCCCTCCAGTCACCAGAATTCGCTGCTGCAAATGCATTTGGCACCCGATGATCGAACATATCTTCTATCACGACGGCTGGTCGAGTCATCATCGGGGTTCCGGGCCGATTAAGTATTAATCTTTCCATTCACGCCCGCTCAGATTTGCCTGAATTTTGCGAAGCGCGCGCGTCACTTTCGGCGTTGCCGTAGCCTACTTGCATTACTGGATGGGTCGTGCGAAGCAGCCGTCCGCCCAAGCTTGAAAGCCGCCAATGCGTTCAAGGACTGTGCCGCGATGCGCCGCACGCTGTTTCTGCCGGGCAAGGCGGCAACCTCCATTCTGCCGCTCGTGTGGATCGTGAGCGCATTGCGAGTAAGATCTTTTGACCGGGCGGCACCGATCCCGAGGCTGCCGCCGACAATCCGTGATTGATTTTGCAGAATGACCGAATACGAACGTCATCACGATGGCCTGCCCGATAAAGCCGGTACGCCCCGACCTGCAGCATTTCTCGACCGCGACGGCGTCCTCAATGTCGACCATGGCTACACGCACAAGCCCGAGCAGCTTGAATGGACGGAGGGGGCGGTGGAAGCGGTGCGCCTTCTGAATGAGGCAGGGTACTACGTATTGGTCGTCACAAATCAGTCAGGGATTGCGCGCGGCTACTACGATGAAGAAGCAGTGAAGTCGTTGCATAAACACATGCAGAAGAGCCTTGCCGCACATGGCGCCCATATCGACGCCTTCTATTACTGTCCACATCATCCCGAAGGCTCGATCAAACGATTGGCCGTGCAATGCCGTTGCCGTAAACCCGGCCCAGGCATGCTGGAACAGGCCGCACGCGAATGGCCAATTAATATCGGTGCCAGCTTCTTGATCGGCGACAAGGACCACGATTTGGCCGCAGCCGCCGCCTTCAATATTCGCGGGATAAAATTTGATGCGCGGGTCGCTTCGCTCCCGGAACTGGTACGCCGCGAACTCGCCAATTGCTCGCAAGATCGGCGTCATTCATGAATAGCCCTAATGGTGTAGCCCCACGGGCGCGCCTTCTGACACCGCTTTTGCTGCTCTGGCTCGCCGGTGTCTCGTTGCGGCTGACAATTTTGGCCGTGCCCCCAGTCATTCCGATCATCCATGACGAATTGAACCTGAATGCAACCCAGATCGGCATTTTGACCGGATTGCCGTCAATGCTGTTCGCCTTCGCGGCGGTACCGGGTTCGCTGCTGATTGCCCGCCTTGGCATCGGTGCCGCGCTTGTTGTGGGGCTCATTCTCACCGCGGTCGGCGGCGCGTTGCGCGGCGCCCTACCCGACGTGGCCTGGCTCTATGGCATGACCGTCGCGATGGGAGCGGGCGTCGCCATCATGCAGGTGACCATGCCGCCGGCCGTCCGCGCCTGGGCGCCGCACCGCATTGGATTCGCGACCGCCGTCTATACCAACGGCCTGCTAATCGGTGAAATCTTGCCGGTGGCACTGATGCTTCCGCTGGTGCTGCCGCTTGTCAGAGGAAGCTGGCAGTGGGGTTTTGTCATCTGGAGCATTCCCGTTGCGATCATCGCCTTCGTCATAATGGTGCTCGCGCCGCGGCCAACGGCCAATGGTTTGACGTTAATGCGCCGTCGATGGTGGCCCGATTGGAGCAACACGTTAATCTGGCGGCTCGGCATTATGCTCGGTAGCATCAATGCCACGTATTTTGCCACGAACGCCTTTATTCCCGACTATATGAGGAGCAGCGGGCAAAGCGACTGGATCAGTGCTGCTCTGACAGGCCTCAATACGGGCCAACTGCCCGCGTCATTTCTGCTGCTCGCCTTAGCTACCCGGCTTGAGCGGAAGGTCTGGCCTTATGTCACGAGCGGCCTTTTGTGCCTGATCGCGACCGCCGGCATCGTGCTTGGCACCGGCGCATGGGTCGTCGCGGCCGCGACGCTGCAAGGCTTCGCTGCGTCGGCAATCCTGATCCTTGTGCTCGCGCTCCCGCCGCTTCTGAGCCCCCCTGATGATGTGCACCGCGTCACCGCTGCCATGTTCACTATCAGCTATAGTTGTGCGGTGGTTGTACCGGTCATCAGTGGGCTTGCTTGGGATCTGACCGGCATTGCCAGCATGGCTTTCTTGCCAATTGCCTTGTGCGGGATTGTGCTAGTCATCCTGGCACCGGCGATCAGCCATGTGCCCCGTAGCGGAAGCTGACATGCGTCCCATTCCTGTCGGAGCGAAAGGATCCTTTACACTGCGCGTGACGCCAGCCCATCTTGCCAATCAATTCAAAGATGCCGCGCTGCCGCCTGTATTCGCCACACCGATGATGGTCACGGCTATGGAGAACGCCGCCCTTAATGCGGTGCGAAGCTACCTCGATCCTGGCGAAAGCGCAGTCGGAACCGCGGTCAATATCCGTCACCTCGCAGCCACACCTGCTGGTCATCGTGTAACTGCAGACGCCGTTGTCACGAAGGTCGATGGACGCCGCATCGAATTCGATGTAACCGCTCACGACGAAATCGAGGAAATCGGAAAAGGCACGCACGAGCGCATGGTGGTCGACATGCCGCGCCTTCATCAAAAGCTCAACGCAAAGGCTCGTTCTTCATGAAAGGTCGCTCGAAGTCAGCGGTAAATACTACTTCGTTACTTGTATGTTCGCGTCCTTGACGACCTTGCCCCACTTGACCGTTTCGGCGCGAATAAATGCCGCGAACTGCTCTGGTGTGCCGATGATCGGCTCCAAACCCTGCGCGGCAAGATATTTCTCGGCGAATGCGCGGTCTGAAATCACCTTTGCCACGTCCTGATTGATTTTCTTGATGATGTCCGCTGGCGTACCGGCGGGCGCCACCAAGCCAAACCAGGACTTTGCCTCAAAGCCCGGCACGCCCGATTCGGAAATCGTGGGGACGTCGGGGAATTCGCTGCTGCGGTGAGCGCTTCCCACGCCGATCATACGCAGCTTTCCGGCTTGCACATTGCCTTTGACAATACTGAGCGCGGCGAACATGAAACTAATATGGCCGCCGATCACATCGTTCATGGCCGGCCCCGCTCCATTGTAGGGAATGTGATTGAAGCGCGTGCCGGTCATCGCTTGAAGCATCTCCATGTTCAGGTGGCCTGTGGAACCGATGCCGAAGGATCCGTAGGTCAGTTCGCCCGGTTTTTCTTTTGCGAGCACCACAAGATCTTTTACGGTTTTCACAGTCAGCGACGGATTTACAACCAACGCTTGCGTTGCAGAAACGAGAGCCGTGATTGGGACAAAATCGCGCAACGGATCGTACGAAATCTTTTCGTAAAGGTGCGGTACCGTCGCCAACGTGAGTTCGGCTGTCAGTAAAAGCGTGTAACCATCGGCCGGTGACTTCGCCACTTGCTCTGCACCAATCATCGTGCTGGCGCCCGGGCGATTGTCCACAATCACCTGCTGACCCCACACGTCGGAAAGTTTCTGCGACAGAACACGCGCAAAAGCATCGACTGCGCCTCCTGCTGGGTACGGAACGACGATATGGACCGGCTTTGTGGGATACTGCGCCAGCGCAGGGTGTTGCGAAAATAAACCAGCCGCGAACAGGACTGCTACGGTCGCGCGCCAAAGCACGGCATTCTCCGCAATGATCCGATATGAACTGCGCTCATTTCGGCTTCAGCCGACGCACCTCTTCCCGGCGCTTGAGCCACCACGAAAGATCCCCCGGAAGAGTGTCGAGATAGTTTTCAATTCCCAATTCCTTGGCAGCATGAACAGGCCAATGCGGGTTGTAAAGAAGCTCGCGCGCGAGAGCGATTAGATCCGCCTGCCCTGCGCACAGTATCTGCTCGGCATGAAGCGGTTCGGTAATCAGTCCAACAGCAACAGTCTTTATGCCAACCTCGCGTCGTACGCGCTCCGAATAGGCGACATGATAGCCTGGGACACGCGGCACGATTTCCGTGTTGATCGGTCCGCCTATACCACCGGACGAACAGGTGATGACATCCACGCCACGCTGCAACAGTTCCCGCGAGAGTATGATGGTGTCGTCGATGGTCCACTGGCCTCCTGGACCGTCCGTGGCTGAGCATCGAAAAAAAAGCGGGCGATCTTGCGGCCAAACGGCCCTTACGGCCTCTGTTATTTCCAGAGCGAAACGAATTCGGCCCTTCAGGTCGCCGCCATAGCCATCGTTGCGCTGGTTCGCAAGCGGGCTGAGAAATTGATGAATCAGATATCCATGAGCGCCGTGAATCTCGCAAATATCGAATCCTGCATCGACACTTCGCACGGCCGCGGCCCGCCAGACCCCGATCATCACGCGAATGTCACTCACCGACATTGCGATCGGTGTCGATGAGCCCGTACGCGGAGCCGGAATGGCGCTCGCCGATACGCCGACCCATGGCTTTAGGCCGCGCGCCGCGTCGCCGTCATCCAATGGCCTGAAGTCCTTCCATGGCAAATCGCTGGACGCTTTTCGACCGGCATGGCCCAGTTGGATTGCCGGAATCGCGCCGAGGCTGCGAATAAATTCGGTAATCCTGCGATAGGCTGGGATGTGGTTGTCCGAGTATATACCGGCACATTCATAAGTTTTGCGTCCGTGTTCCTCCACGGCCGTTTCTTCCGTGAAGACAATTCCGGCGCCGCCTATTGCATATTTTCCCAAGCTTACAAGATGCCAGTCGGTGGGGCCGCCGCTCTCCGATCGGTACTGGCACATCGGGGAAACGACGATGCGGTTGCGGGAAAAAATCCCACGCAAGGAAATTGGCTGGAGAAGAAGCGGAAGCCGAACACCGGAGTCATGCATGTTGGCCATCTCCGGAATCAAATACTTTGCGGGCGTACCTTAACATTTGAACCGGTCCACTAATCACGAATGCTCACGCGCTCTAGCTCGCAGGCGGTGAATAAATGATTTAACTACAGGTGCACTTTCTCTCTTTCGATAGGCCACCGCAATTTCAGCCTCCTGCAAGGCGCCTGAGATTTTTCGATAAACGATGCCCGGAATTCCTACGGTTTGCATCGGCGCTGAAATAATCCCGAGTCCCACTCCGGCCGCAACGAGCGTCAGCAGGGAAAATATGTCCGGTGTTCTCTGAACGATGCGAAGCGACTGCCCCGGCTTCGAGACAGCGCCGAGATTACCCCAGAAGCCAACTTCCATCTCGAGGGAGCCAGCGACAAAAGACTCCTCTGCAAGCATGGCGAGGGTGATCTGCTTGCGGCGGGCCAGAGGGTGCCCTTCCGGAATAGCGACATAATAGGGATGGCGGTTAACCACGAATCCGGTGAGTTCGGCGGGATAGCGTTGCGGCGCTCGAATGAAAGCGACGTCGAGGACGCCATCAATAAGAGCTTTCATTTGCGGAAACGTTTCCATGCGGCTGATCTGCAACAGGACGCTGGGATTTTCTTTTTGAAAGGCCGCGATCAATTCTGGTAGCAGACCAATGGAGCTCGCCGACAATATGTAGCCAATGGCAATGGAGCCGATGTCACCGCGCGCGGCCTGCTTTCCGACAAGTTCTGCATTTTCCGCCTGTCGCAATGTTGCGCGGGCTTCTTCCAGAAAACGCTTGCCTGTGTGCGTCAGCGATACGGCACTCTTCTTCCTGCGTGAAAGAAGTTGCGCTCCAAGCATCGTTTCAAGCGCCTGGATCTGGTGACTAAGCGTCGGCGTCGAGATATTCAGATGCTCCGCCGCGCGCGAGAAATGCAACTTTTCCGCGACGGCTACAAAATAACGGAGATGGCGCAATTCCATTTTTTGAAAATGCCGGTTGCTTGGCAGTACTAGCGAATGTAGCTCGAGTCTAACCCATCTTTGGCACTGGCGAAGGCCTCGTCACCGGTCGGGAGCATCGTCAGCTATAACTTTTGGGCGATTTCAGGTCGTCTACGTCATATTGTCGACGCACATGAACTTGGGTTCGTTTTGCCAAATCAGGAGCTGCACGGAGGCGTCGATGCTCATTGCATCACCGCAAGGTCTTATCGGTAAAACTGAAAAACAACCCCAAGCAAAGTAGCCAAACGAAAAAGCAAAAATGCGGTTGTTCTGGTCGATGAACGCAACGTCGGCGTAGATATCTGCCTTGAAATTATTGACGAATTTGGGTTCGTTCTGCCAAAATAACCAGCTTTCGGATTATATTCCTACACAAACAGGGTTCGGTCCTGTTCCATTTAATATCATTTGGTTTTTTTTGACTTTTGGCGTCTGCGCAGGCGTACGCCGGGGCCGCCGCCGTTCTCGTCGATGAATTCAACGCCGTTGGATTCCAGAGCCCGCCGAACCGCTGAGTCATTGGCAGCCGTCATAGAGGTCTCACCTTCGGCCAACTCGGCCCGGCGGATCGTAGCAACACCGACTTCGGACTCGCGCGCAAGATCCTGCGCGCGCCAGCGAAGTAAGGCCCGGGCAGCTCTAATCTGGGCACTTGTTAGCGATGCTGGTTTCATCTTGACATTGATGTGATATCTGAGATATCATGATATTTCTAATATCATATGATATTCGTTCCGAATCGTTGACCTTAAGTTTCGCACTATGGAGAGCAACATGAAAACATCGCGGCTGCACCAAAAAAGCGACGTCGATCCTGGTTGATGTCGTCCATGCTCCTACTCCTGACAGCCGAACGTAAGGCAAAAAACTTCCGCACCCGGCGAAAGAAACTTGATTTCCACTTGGCTCCAAAGAGTCGCCGACTAAAGATGATGATGCGGCGCTGTATTCGTCGTCACGCCGAACGTAGTGATTTGAACGTTGCTCGCACATCAGACACAAAGAGTGCAGGCTGCTCCCAAGCCGCGAAGTGTGTGCCTTTGGGATGATTGCCGTAGTGGACGAGCTTGACATAAGCCTTCTCCGCCCAGCTCTTCGGCGCTTGATAGATTTCTTCCGCGAACGCGCTCACGCCGACCGGAAGCTTGACGCCTCTCACGTCAAAGAAGCCGCCCGGAGGCAGCTTATGCCGTGTGTCCCAGTACAGACGTGCCGAAGAAATCGCGGTGTTTGTGAGCCAGTAGAGAGTGATGTTATCGAGGACATCATCGCGGCTCAGCCCTTCGGGCTTGTCATCGAAAACGCGCGCGATCATCTGATAGCTGCGGATGTCGTGGTCGAGTATCCAGCCCGCAAGACCAACCGGCGAATCCACGATTCCGTAGAGTGTCTGCGGACGAAGCGCCATCTCGTTGGCATAGCCCAGCCCATTTTTATAGAAATCAATGAGCTGGTCCCAGGCGTGCATCTCCTCCGACGAAAGACCTGAAGGCGATGGACCACCGGCTGAAAGCGCCTTCGAAACATCGGGTGGAACCGTCGCCGCCATGTTTGTGTGAATGCCGAGCAACCCTGGCGGCTGCTGCAGAGCCATCACTTCCGAAATGGCATTTCCCCAGTCACCGCCCTGCGCCACGTATTTGCTGTAGCCAAGCCGTTGCATCAGCGTCGCCCACGCTTTCGCAATCGTGACGGGATTCCATCCCGGAGCGGTCGGCTTGCCGGAGAAGCCGTAGCCCGGCAAAGACGGGATAACCAGATGGAAGGCATCGGCTGCGCTTCCACCGTGTGCCGTCGGGTCCGTCAGCGGATCGATGATCTTAAGCTGCTCGATCACCGACCCCGGCCAGCCGTGGGTGACAATCATCGGCAAGGCATTGTCATGTTTCGAGCGGACGTGGATGAAATGAATGTCGAGCCCGTCGATTTGGGTGATGAATTGCGGGAGAGCGTTTAGTTTAGCCTCGCACTTTTGCCAGTCGTAGTCCGTGGCCCAATAGCGCGCGAGTTTTTGCATCGTCGCCAGTTGCACGCCCTGACTATCGTCGGACACCGTCTCCTTTTCGGGCCATTTGGTGGCCGCGACGCGACGGCGTAGATCATCGAGATCGCTCTTCGATGCCTTGAAAGTGAAAGGACGAACGGCATCATCTGCAGTCGCGGCGGACGCCTGCGATCCGAACAGGCTTACGGCACCGGCGGCGACAAGGCCCGACGTGGCGGCGCTCAGAACTTGACGACGATTGTGGTCAATGTTTTCGGTCGGACTCATTGTTGAAACTCCCTGGGTTAATTCTCTATGCGGACCGAAGCGGTCTGAACGCGGCTCGCAGCTCAGCACTGAAGAGCTCAGGTTGCTCCCAGGCAGCGAAGTGGCCGCCTTTGTCGACTTCGTGGAAATAAGTCAGGTTGCGGTAGGCGCGGCGGGCCCATGTTTCCGGAGCACGATAGACGTCGTCCGGGAATACCGTGATCGCCACCGGCAGCGAAATCTCATCGGTCTTCTGCGCAGCCGCGACGATGACGCTCCCGCGTGCGCCATTCTCCCAGTAAAGCCGCGCAGCCGAGGCGGCGGTGTTGGTCAGCCAATACAGGGTAATATTGTCGAGCACGTCGTCCTTCGTCGGGGATTCTTTCGGGTCGGCGCCATATGTCCATTGCGAGAAGCCCGGATGCACCAGAATCCATGCCGCAAGCCCGGCGGGCGAATCCGTCGCGCCATAACCGACGGTCTGTGGCCGCGCGGTCATCATCGTGAAATATGCCGCGTTTCCTTTCTTTGCGTTCGCCCTGAGCGCGTCCAGCACCGCGCGCTCTTTTTCGGAAAGTCCTGCCGGTATGGCGACGCCGCCAAGCACCGCCGCGACTTCGGGCGGCACGGTCGCAGGCAAGTTGATGTGGATGCCGAGCAATCCTTCTGCTTTCTGGCGCGCCATCGCACTCGTCACCGGCGTACCCCAATCTCCGCCCTGCGCGACATAGCGGGTGTAACCGAGGCGTTTCATCAGTTCCGCCCAGGCACGCGCGATCCGGTCGGGATCCCAGCCAACGCCGGTGGGCCTCCCGGAGAACCCGTAACCGGGGAGCGACGGAACTACGACGTGGAAAGCGTCCGACGCGGTTGCGCCGTGCGCTGTCGGATTGGCAAGCGGATCGATAATCTTCAGCTGCTCGATCACCGAGCCAGGCCAGCCATGCGTGATGATGATTGGCATGGCGTTCGGATTGCTTGAGCGGACGTGGATGAAGTGAATGTCCACTCCGTCGATCGTTGTCAAAAATTGCGGAAGCGCGTTCAGCCGGCTCTCACACTTGCGCCAGTCGTACGCCGTTCCCCAATACCGCACCAATTCCTGGAATTTTGCGAGCTGTACCCCCTGCGAATCGTCATTAGCGGTTTCCCGATCAGGCCATCGTGTGGCAGCGATCCGTCGGCGCAGATCGACAAGTTGCTCTTCAGGTGTATTGACGCGGAAGGCGCGGATGTCATCGGCAGCGAGTGCCTCTGGTGGCGGGAGTAGATTGAGGATCCCCGCGGCGGCAATGGCTGCGGCGGTAGTTTCGACAAAACGGCGGCGATCCTCGTTTATTTCCTCGGACGTTTCGGTCGTGTCCATTTTGGCCTTTCCTCACTCACATATCGGCCGGAAGTCTCCCGTCATTTTCAAAAAATTTCACACGCGGCAACGCTACGTTCTAGCGAACGTAAGTCCACGTGATGATTGGTATGTGTCGTTTACTGAAAAACATCCGTCGCCCAGCATCAAGTCGAGGGTTGATGCCGCATAATCCTGCCACTGAGCGAGATAGGCGACAATGAAGCGCGACTTACTTTTTCGTGAGGTCCCGTATTGCCCAAATTTCAAACGGGCTAAGTCCCTCAGGTACTTGGGTAAGTCGCTTCCCATCTGAAAATGAAGATCAGGGTCTCCCCAAACAGTTGCGACTGAGGAGATGAACTATTTGCGCTAGGGCTAAACTGGCCCGGTAGATGTTCCTTAGGTTTCAGGAGACAGGCGATGGATATCAATCGGAGCAATTTCGGTGGTGATGCACCTTTCGAGACGCTCAGGGTGGCAAGGGACGGCGGCGTTCTGTTTGTGGACATCGCAGCTCCGCCTATGAATCTCTTGGGGCCAGAACTGGTCCGTGATCTCGTCTCTCTCATTCAGCGAAGCGAGGCCGACGGTGCCATCAAGGTGCTCGTATTCAAGAGCGCTGACCCCGACTATTTCATTTCCCACGTCGACGTGACCAAAATCAAAGAGTACCGCGATGAAGCGGCGAAGTTGACCGGCGAAGCGTCGATTGCCCTTCTGTTTCGATATCTCAGTGCAAGCCGCCTCGTGACAATCGCGCAGATCGAGGGACGCGTACGCGCCGCTGGCAGTGAGTTCGCGCTGGCGACCGACATGCGCTTTGCCGCTCGCGAGACGGCGATTTTTGCCCAGCCAGAACCAGGACTCGGCGTGGCGCCTGGTGCGGGCGGTATACAACACCTTGTTCGTCTTATGGGCCGCGCGCGCGCTCTTGAGGTCATGCTAAGCGCAGAGGATTTCGATGCGGATCTCGCTGAGCGTTACGGATGGATCAATCGCGCGTTGCCTGCGAAGGTACTCAACGATTTCGTCAGATCGCTCGCCCACCGGATCGCCAAGTTTCCGGCCCCTGGCCTTGTCACGGTGAAGAATCGCGCCAATGCCATCGCGCTTGCACCGATCGAAGACTTTCGTCGCGACTCCGATCTCTTTGGCGATGACGTGCGCAAACCCGAATCCCAAGCGCGTCTCCAGGCCGCCTTCAAACGCGGCTTCCAGACGCGAGAGGCCGAAAAAAACCTGGGCCGGCTTATCGGCGACTTGTGAGCCAGCGCAAGTACGACGAACGGTACGATTGAGCTAAAGCGCGACTACGCTAAGTACCCGAAAAATAAAGTCTTCCAGCTGGCGTTTTCGCCCTCCATCAAAATTCGCAATTTCTGTCTGGACGTAGACCGTTTGCAATGCCCGTTAAGTGTCGGCAGCGGATATTCCGCAACTCATTCAATCTTGAAGATGCTCATGGCTGATAGTTTGTTGTCGATTGCTCCGATTTGAATCTTTCCACGGAGGCATAGAGATTTGGCGGTCTGTTGTGCGTACCAGGCACAGCCTCGATATGGCCGCAATCGCCAAAGCGGCAACCGTCGTACAGACCGGCCTGCCTGATCAGATCGCCAACGTGATACATGTAGGCGGGCGCCCTATTCCAACCGTATTGATTATCGCATGCGGCGCCGATGTAGTGGTTGGAGCCAGGGACGTGACCGCCACGCGCAAAGCATTTGTTGATACGAGCGTCTACCTTGTAGCCGTGCTCCTTTAGCAAGGCATAGAACTTTAGGAATTTACTGGCGTAGGCCGGATGCACCGTGATGTTGAAGCCATAGGCTGTTTGGACCGTCACCATTAATCTGTTGCCATTGGCATCGCGTGCGCGCGCAGCAGATGCCGGAGCAGTAGTCACTTTGGCCGCAGCCGGGCCGACCTCCGTAGTGACTGCTAATTCGGAGTTGGTCACAGCCGGCGCAGCGATCGGGACTTTCACGGCGTGCACTTTCCCTCGACTCGTCTGGTTGCTTGCGACGGGCGTGAAAGACGCACTCGGCGTGGCGCAGTGGCCATCATTATCGCACGTCACTGCCGGTGAGACGCTAAGGCGATGACGTTGCCCCGCCTGGACCGGCAATACTAGCAGCACCGTGAGTAAACCGAGGGCGGCAAGTGCAGCGACCTTCATGCTCTCCTCCGTGATCGTCCATCACTGAGTAGTGGTCTCTGTACATTCTGTGCTGAGTCGGAGGCTGGCCCACGGTAACTAGCCGCCCCTCGCGGGAAAATATTTTTCAGCCGATTAAGAAATAATTAACTCAATTTAAGCAGTCATTAATTCGATGGGTTGAATTATTCGGTAGTCACGATGCAGATGACACTCATAACGACATCTAATTGCGACGGCGTGTCCGCTTTGGGTCGTTAGCGGACATGGCTGGAACCGGCCCAATCATCAAAACATGATCTGACTTACGTCCGCTTTACCTCAGAAAGCGGACATGTGCGGTGCACCAGCGCATGTCTGCTTTGGGCCAAAAGCGGACATTCGGAACCATCAAGAGCGCCCAAGGATCAACGCGGCCGTGCGCGGCAGGATCACTCTGATTTCAGTGAATTCGCCCGGCTCCGTGTGAACCTC